>ENA-OPMN01000014-OPMN01000014.1-human-gut-metagenome-genome-assembly--contig:-NODE-14-length-125093-cov-10.006662_pt1 | contig 125093 bp, 133 predicted proteins | sample MGYA00241524_ERZ501745 | MGnify/ENA primary metagenome ERZ501745 (study PRJEB25962, sample SAMEA2042567) | human gut metagenome | biome: human gut; feature: human-associated habitat; material...
AATAATGTTGGCATTGTTAATGCTGCTACTACTCCGATTACTCCAAGAGTGATTAGGACTTCAGCTAAAGTAAATGCTACTCTTTTACTAATACGTCGTAAACCCTTGTTACGAGAGGCTTTTAGAGGTACCCCCCCCCGAAACTCGCTCTATGACTGCGTTTTGACATGTTCGTACTTCCTTTCTTTTATTATTATTAACTCATATTTGTATATTTATTATATATGATTTTTTAAAGCCTTGCAATATCTTTTTATTTTTCAATATTAAATTTACTTTCTCAAATCATATCAAAAATCTTTAGTGCGTTTTGTGTCGTAATTTTTTCGACCTCGTCTGCTGTAATACCACGGAGTTTTGCAATTTCCTCCGCCACATACTTAACGTACATTGGCTGATTTTCTTTGCCTCTAAATGGAACAGGTGCAAGATACGGGTCATCTGTTTCTAACAACAAATATTCTAAAGGAACAGTTTGAGCAACTTCTTTTGTTTTAAACGCATTTTTGAATGTTACAACACCACCTAGCGCAATATATATACCCTCTTTTACGCAAACCTTTGCAAACTCCGAACTTCCGGAATAACAATGCAAAATCGCTGTAGAATTTTTGTTGTATTTCTTTAGAATTTCTAAAGTATCAAGATGTGCTTCTCTGGAATGAATATTTAGAGGAAGATTCATTTGATTTGCGAATTCAATTTGTTTAATAAATATCTCTTTCTGCAATTCTTTGAATGATTTATCCCAATAATAATCCAAACCAACTTCACCAATTCCGACAATTTTCTTGTTGTTTCTGATAATTTCTTCCATATCCGTTAAAGTTTTATCTGTGAAAGTCTTTGCTTCTTCCGGAAAAATCCCAACATACCCGTAAACATCATCATGATCTTGGACAAATTTATCAACTTCAAAAATATCTTCTGTCGAAGTTGATGGTACAATTGTTATTATATTTTCATTTTGAGCATTCTTTAGTACTTCATCAATATTTAATTCTTTCAACGTATTAACGTGAGAGTGGGTATTTACAATTTTTATAGTGTTCATAATTTTTATTATAACACTAATTTTTACTGTGGTATAATTTAACTATGGAAGAGAAAAATTTGAAAATTTCTATAGCTCATTTATACCCGAAATTATTAAATTTATACGGTGATATGGGCAATATTATAACTTTAAAAAAACGTTGCGAATGGCGTGGAATTGACGTTGAATTTGAAGAAATCAATGTTGGCGATAGAATAAAAGACCACGATTTATATTTTATTGGCGGAGGTCAGGATAAACAACAAGAAGAAGTAGCCGGAGAGCTTTACTCTCACAAATCCGAACTTCACAGACAAAGAAATGATGGTGCAGTATTTCTTGGAATTTGCGGAGGGTATCAATTATTTGGTCATTATTACCAACCTCACGACAAAGACAAACTCCTTGGAATTTCTTTACTTGATGCCTACACCGTCGCAGGGAAAAAGAGATTTATCGGCAACGTTACAATCAAAACAGACTTTTTAAACCCAAACACACTTGTAGGATTTGAAAATCATAGTGGGTTAACTTATCTTCAAGGCGAAACAAAACCTCTCGGACAAGCCGTTGTCGGAAATGGTAATAACGGTAAAGACGGCTTTGAGGGTGGCAGATATATGAACGTATTTGGTACGTATTTGCATGGTTCTCTACTGCCTAAAAATCCTCATTTTGCTGATTACTTGATTGAATTAGCGCTAGAAAAACGTTATGGCGAAAAGTTTAAACTATCACCTCTCGATGATAAATTAGAAATCGAAACCCACAACTCACTGATTGGAAAGAGTTATTAAGGTTAAGAACTTAGAACCATATTGCCTTGAGTTCCTCTGAAACATTAACTTACGTTACACAGCTATTAACAAAATCAAAAAAATATGCTAGAATACATACGAACTAGAATGAAGAGGGATAAGTTATGAAAAATAAAATCTTAGCAACGGTTTTAACTATATTATTAGCAGCTCAAGTTACTCTTGCAGCGCCATTCAATGCAAATGCAAAAACAAAGAGAATTCCTGCAGGAACTAAATTTGCTTTGAAAATGTTAACACCAATTGATACAGGATATAGCAGTAAAGGATCCGAATTTACAGCCATGCTTGTTACTGATCAAAAAGCAGATGACGATGTAATTTTGCCAATGGGTTCAATTGTTCGTGGTAGTATCAAAGAAATTACTCCGGCAAGACGTATGTCTAAAGGACCTATCTTGTACTTGGATTTTGACCACGTCGTAACTCCGAACGGAAGACAATTACCTTTATCACTTACAATGGTTGGAAGAGCAGACTTGACTAATGATGGCGGTATTACAACTACTAAAGGTTACTTTGATGCTTGGAAACAAACTTGCAAAAAATCAGGTCAAGTGACAACAAAATCTATCAACTGGGGAAAAGATGTAACTGATACAGGTTGGCAATATGTAATCGTTCCGGTTGCAGCATTTGGCGGAGCTTTCGGAACAGCAGGCTACTTCGTTTACGACAGTGTAGCTGATGCTATCCGTTTAGGTAAAGATGTTAATATCAAATCAGAAGAAGTTCTAAATGTAATCTTGACCGAACCGATTGACGTTCCGGTTATCTAAGGGTTGTATGTCTAAGTTAGATAAAATAGAAGAATTACAACAACTTATCAAAGAAGATTCATCAAATTTTCAAGCAAGAAGACAGTTAGCAGTGCTTCTCATGGATTGCGGATTCAATGAGGAAGCATTGCAACATCTTCTTTATTTAGCTAAAATGTTCAGCTACGATGACGGTATTTATTACAATTTGGGCATCGTTTATGAAAAGATGAAGAACTTTAAAAAAGCGAAAGAATCATACGAAAAAGCTATCGAATTAGAACCTGAATCCATTGATGCAATTTATAATCTTGGACTTGTAAATACCGAGTTAAAAGATTATCAAAGCGCTATAAAATGCTTTGAAAAAGTTATAAATGAAGATAATCAAGATTCAAATTCTTATTTCAACTTGGGGTTGGTTTATTTCAAAACGAAAGATTATGTCAAGGCTATTGATTATTTCCAACAAGCCATTGATATAAATGACGAAGATATTTATGCTCATTTTTATATCGGAAATATTTATAAAGAAATGGGCGATTTAGAATCTGCAAAAATTGAGTTTGAAAAAGTTATTTCTCTTTCGCCTGATTATAGTTGGGCATATTTTAATCTTGCGGTAATTTATCACGAAGAGGGTGATGATGATAGGGCAATTGAAAATCTTCGCCAAACCATTGAACTTAATCCGATAGACAAAGATGCATATAAAATTCTCGCAAAGCTTTTGGCTAAAAAAGAAGAATTTGATGAAGCAATCAGTGTTATGCAAGACGGATTGGCAAATTGCAACGAATCTGGAGATATGTACTATATTACAGCCCATATTTACAAAATGATGGACGATTATCCCGATTATGAATTGAATATGAATGATGCAATAAGGAATTTTCAAACCCTTTCTATTCCGGTTACGGAAGTTAAAGAAGAATTAAGACGGAATAAAGAAAAATTTTAAATATCATTTAACATTTAACCCGATATAATCAATTTTTGTGATAATATAAAGTCATTGAATAATATATGAGGAATTAGCAGTTATGAAAATGTCAAAATTATTTGTACAAACAATGAGAGAATTTCCGTCTGATGCAGAAGTTGTATCTCACAAATTTTTGGCTCGTGCCGGATATATAAAAAAACTTACATCAGGGGTTTACAACTACTTGCCTTTAATGTGGAGAGTTCTAAAAAAAGTTGAAAATATTGTAAGGGAAGAAATGGATAGAGCAGGAGCTCAAGAACTTTTAATGCCATTTGTTCAACCAAAAGAATTGTGGATTGAATCAGGTCGTTGGGAAGCTTACGGAAAAGAATTGATGAGATTACGCGACAGACACAACAGAGAAATGTGTCTTGGACCGACTCATGAGGAAATTATTACTTCAATCGCAAGAGATGTTCTAAAATCTTACAAACAATTACCTACAAATTTATATCAAATTCAGTCTAAATTTAGAGATGAAGTTAGACCAAGATTTGGACTTCTGAGGGGTAGAGAATTCATTATGAAAGATGCATATAGCTTCGGAACATCTCAAGAAGAACTTGAAAAAGAATATAAAAATATGGCTCAAGCATATACAAGAATTTTCAAAAGATGCGGACTTGATACAAAAATGGTTCAATCTGATACGGGTGCTATTGGGGGTAAGATTGCTCACGAATTTATGGTAATCACAACAACAGATGCAGGTGAAAATGACGTGTTCTATTGTGATGATTGCGATTATTCAGCAAACTCAAACCATGCAGTTTCAAAATTGTTACCTGCAGTAGTTGACGGTAGTGAATATTTCTCAAAAACAGAAATTATTGATACTCCAAACACTCATTCAATTGAAGAATTGTCAGCATTCTTGAAAATTCCGGCAAGTATAATTCTAAAATCACTTGTTTATATTGTAGATAAAGAACCTGTAATTGCTTTGATTAGAGCTGATAAGACCGTAGAAGAAACAAAACTAATGAACGCTGCAGGCGGAATGGACATAAGAATCGCTTCATCAGCGGAAATTGAAGAACTTATGCAAAATCACGGTTTCAATGCTATTCCCGGGTTCATCGGACCTAAAGGAATGAACGGAGTTAAAATAATTGCAGATGAAACTGTTAAAGATATGAAAAACTTCGTTGTTGGAATTAACCAAACTGACAAACACCAAGTTGGTACAAATCTTGAAGATTTAGGTTTAGACGAAATTCAATATGCAGATTTAAGACTTGTTGAAGCAGGTGAACTTTGTCCTCAATGCGGAAAACCGCTAAAAGTAACAAGAGGTATAGAAGTTGGTAATATTTTCCAACTAGGAACAAAATATTCTGAACCAATGAATGCAGTTTATCTTGATGCTGACGGCAAAGCAAAACCATATATTATGGGTTGTTATGGTATAGGTATTTCAAGAACTGCTGCCGCTGCAGTTGAAGCTCATCACGATGATTGGGGCATCAAATGGCCTCTAGCAATTGCTCCATATCACGTAACAATCGTTCCAGTAAGTACAAAAGACGAACTTCAAATGTCAGTAGCAAATAAAATTTATGAAGAATTACTTGCAAACGGTGTTGAAGCAGTAATTGACGATAGAGATGAAAGACCTGGAGTTAAATTCAAAGATGCTGATTTGATTGGTTTCCCTTTCAGAATTACTGTTGGTAAAACAATTGTAGATGGAAATGTTGAATTTGTAACTCGGGAAACAGGGGAAAAAGTTCCGATGAAACCGGAAGAAGCTGCTCAAAAAGTTATTGAAGCGGTAAAAAGTTTAGAAAAGTAAGTTTAAGTTATAAGTGGTTTCTACCGTACGCAGAACAAAATTCCGTGTACGGTTTTCTTTATGTATCAAACTATTCTACATTTCACATTACTAAGGAAACAAGCCGAGCAGAGACTGAAAGGCTGAGCCAACGCAAGAGCAAAGCCGAAGTATCTCATTAACTCAGAATTTCCAAGTGTCAAAGATTACGACGTCGCTTTGTATGATAAATTGTACTCTGTGGGAAATAATTCTCCTCGTAATGACATTATTAGGGGTTCGGGGGCAAAGCCTCTGATAACTCGTTCCATTTAAGTAATTTTCTTTAGAATATTTCCCAATTTTACCATTGCCGGTAACAAAGCTACGTGCGTAGCCCCTTAATACATTTATCATACAAGTTTCACCATGGTTGGTAGCGAAACTACGTGCGTAGCACCTTTTTGCATCGAAAACAAAAAGAAAAAGTGAACAAAGAAAGTTATGAGATACTTCGGTCACGTTGTTCCCTCAGTATGACGGAATTATTAATTATACCGTTCGTAATGACACCCCTCCTCGAAATCAAAGATTTCGGTCCTCCCACAAGGGGTGGACACATTAGAGAAAATAAATTAAAACGTAATGAACAATTCTCCACTCCCTTTTCACCTTTCACCCCATTAGTGCCTTGTAAACGCCTATAGACTTCAAAGCTGTTACCCAACATTGTTGGTAGCGAAACTATGTGCGCCCCATTATCAGTAGCCATACAAAGCCCACCGTTGTTGGTAACATAACTACGTGCGTAGCCCCTTAATACATTTATCATACAAAGTTCACCATGGTTGGTAGCAAAACTACGTGCGTTTTTCATTATCAGCAGTCTTACAAAGTTCCACCATTGTTGGTAACATAACTACGTGCGTTTTTCATTATCAGCAGTCTTACAAAGCCAACCATGGTTGGTAACATAACTACGTGCGTAGCACCTTGACGGATTTTGACTTCGTATGGTATAATAGAGTTATCGGTTAAGGTTCAAGCTCGGGAACAATAAAAGTTCCTAAAGGTTAATCCTTTTGATAGTAAAGCTGTTTGCCGATGAGACGGTTCTTTCTTGTCCGTTTGTTTTTTTATTGTTATTTCGAAATTTCAATTATTTTATCAGAGACAAATTCTTTGTGAAGATTTGTTTATGGTTTGAAAATTATTCTTTTGTATTGTAGAATTACTTTATTCTTACTCTATAAAAGAGTGTGTATCGTAGTTAGACTTGGAGATTAGAAAATATGGAAATACTTGATAAAGCAGATATCGGTGTATTTGGTGGTTCGGGTTTTTACAGTTTCTTAGAAAACATTGAAGAAATTGAAGTTGAAACACCTTATGGCAAAACTAGTGACAGTGTTTTCTTGGGTAAAATCGGGAATCACAGAGTTGCTTTTATGCCTCGCCACGGAAGACACCATTCTATTCCGCCTCATTTAGTTAACTTTAGAGCTAACGTATGGGCAATGAAACACTTAGGTTGTAAGAGAGTTATCTCACCATGCGCTGCAGGTAGCTTGCAAAAAGAAGTTAAACCGGGAGATTTTGTAATTTGCGACCAATTTGTTGATTGGACAGATGGAAGAAAAACAACATTCTTTGAAGGACCTGTTGTTCAACACCCATCACCTGCAGATACTTATTGTCCGGAATTGAGAAAACTTGCTGTTGATACCGCTAAGAAACTTGGTATTCCGGTACACGAATCAGGAACTGTTGTTGTTATTAACGGTCCAAGATTTTCAACAAAAGCAGAATCAGCATTCTTCACAAAACAAGGTTGGCAAGTTATCAATATGACAGCATTTCCTGAAGCTTATCTTGTTATGGAGATGAATATGTGTCCGTTGAATATTTCATTGATTACTGATTATGATGCAGGCTTGGTAGGAGATGTTCCTCCGGTTTCGCATGATGCAGTTATTAAAGTATTTAATAATAATTTGGCTAATTTAAAATCTTTATTATTCACTATGATTGAAAATATTCCGGCAGAACAAGCTCATTGTGAATGTTCTCATTCAACTAAACTTGATTTATAAGAGGTTATTTTTAATGAAGTTTGGTGCTAAACTTATTATATTTTTAGATAAAATTCTAAATTTGTATTTATATTTTATACTTGGAGCCTGTGTTTTATCATGGGTTCCGAATATAAATCCTGATTATCCATTGTTTCATTATTTGTTTGTCGGAGCAGGATTTTATTTAATCCCTCCAATTATGGATATATCTTTTTCTCCTGTAATCACGATGCTTGTTGCAGGAATATTATCAATGGGGTTGAGAAAACTTTATGATAAATTTTATAAAAAAGATGAGCCTAAAATCGTTGTAATAACTCCGGAAGAATTCATGCAAAAAATGAACGAGGAAAAAAGAGAGGACAAGAAAGATGATAGCAATTAAAATTATTCAAGCTATTGCAAATTGCTTTTATATTTATTTAATGATGATATTTGTAAGATGTTTGTTGACTTGGTTCCCTGTTAACTGGGAAAACCCTATTTTAAAAGGGTTAAAAACATCTGTTGATTTATATTTAGATTTATTTAGAAAATTTATTCCCCCATTTGGAATGTTTGATTTATCGCCTATTGTTGCAACTCTTGTTTTGATTGTATTGAGAAACGTAGTTTTGTATGGTGCAGTATTCTTGTTCCAAATTCTCGGAATAATAGGGTAATTGGTGTATGAAAATTGTAATTTACGGTGCGACAGAAGTCGGTTGTCTTTTGGCTACAGAATTTTTTGAAGACCACGATATCACTGTCATTGATAAAGAAGAAAACAGAACTGAAGAATTTGACAAACTGGATATTAGCTTTGTTCAAGGTAATGCTTCCGATATAAAAATATTGAAGGCCGCCGATATTATGAATTCTGATGTGTTTATCGCATGTACTACTTTAGATGAAGCAAACATCGTTTCTTGTCTTTCGGCAAAAAAAATTAGCGGAATTCGAACAATATGTTTTGTGTCAAAAGAAGAATATCGTAATGCAATGGAACTTGACAAAGCGACTGATTACCTTGAAGACTTCTTCATTGATTATGTTATTTGGCCTGAAGAACTTTTAACACAAGAAATTTTTCGAATTGTAACAGTTGCTCACGCACTTGATGTTGAAAACTTTGCAGACGGTAAAGCTCGCTTACTTGAATACAAAGTTCGCCCGAATTCACCAATCGTTGGAAAAATGGTTAAAGATTGCGGTTTTACTAGAGACACAATTATCGTTGGTATAAAACGTGATGATTTACTGTTTATTCCAAATGGTTTAACTGAAATCAATGCAGAAGATAAGTTGATTTTCATGGGTACTTCCCATTCTTTAGACATTCTGGCAGGTACTTTCTTCCACGAAAAAGAACAGGTTAAGACCGTTGCGATTATCGGTGGCGGAAGTGTTGGCTATATGTTAGCTAAAAGTCTTGAAGATATGAAAATCAAGACTAAAATCATTGAAATGAACTACGAAAGATGCGAATTCTTGGCACAAGAACTTCAAAAAGCTCTCGTAATAAACGGTGACGGTACAAACCTAAAACTTTTAGACGAAGAAGAAATCGGTTCAAGTGATGTTGTAATCTCTGTTACAAATAATGATGAAAGAAATCTTTTATGTTCACTTCTTGTTAAACAATTGGGAGTAAAACGTGTTATTTCAAGAGTTTCTAAGGTATTAAATATCCCTCTTTTTGAAAAAGTCGGTATTGATATTGCGGTTTCTCCAAAGACATCTGCTATCAACGAAGTTAAGAACGACTTAGACGAAAATGATGTTGACATTCTTGCAACGGTTGAACAAGGAGAAGCAGAAGTTCTTGAAATTTTGGTTAAGGAAGACTTTGATTCTAAGAAAATTATGGATTTGAGATTTCCTGCACCTGCAATCATTGGCGTTATCCAAAGGAAAAATCAAGTTATTATTCCTAAAGGAGATACAACAATGAAAATTCACGATATTTTAATTATTTTTACAAAAGCTGAAAATGCTCAACGAATTAAGGATTATTTTAAGGTAGTATAAGATTATGCGATTAAACTATATATCAAGTGCATTAAGTTTAATATTGAAAGATATCGGAATAGTTACTTTTATTCCTATTTTGGTGGCTTTTTTCTATCACGAACACCATTCAATTTTGCCTTTCACTACTGCGGGTTTTTTAGCTTTATTTATTGGAATGCTACTGAAAAAAGTTATCAAAACTACCTCCGCATCGGAGTCCTTGAATGACATTAAACGTTCCGAAGCCTTGATGGTAGTGACTTTATCATGGTTGTCATTTGGTTTTATAGCAGCTATTCCGTATTTGTTTTATGAATTCAGTTTTGTAGATTCGTTGTTTGAAGCGGTTTCCGGTATTACGACAACCGGAGCTACCATCTTTCAAAACTATGCTTATCCGCATTCTTTAATTTTTTGGAGATCGTTTACTCAGTGGTTAGGAGGTATGGGAATTATCGTATTATTCGTAGCAATTTTGCCACAGTTTGCAGTTGCCGGTCGTCAAATGTTCTTCGCTGAAACACCTGGACCAACTGAAGACAAATTCACTCCAAGAATTAGGAATACCGCATCTGCATTATGGATTGTGTATGCCGGATTGACAATCGCTTGTGCAGGGTGTTTGATGATTGCCGGAATGCACCCGTTTGATTCAATTTGTAATGCTCTTTCAACCCTTTCAGCCGGAGGTTTTTCTCCAAACGCGTTGAGTATATTTGGTTATCACTCAAACTTAATCAATTGGATAGTTATATTTTTTATGTTTATTGCGGGTTCAAGTTTTGTACTTCAATCCCGCGTTATTACAAAAAGAAAACTCTCTTTGTTTTGGAAGAGCGAAGAATTTAGAGTTTATACATCTTCAATCATTATTTTGTCATTGATTGTCGCATTTGTCCTATTTTTTAGACAGCACTTTTCATTTTTCCACTCTATAACAGCTTCTTTATATCAAGTTTTGTCACTTGCAACTTCAACCGGTAGTGCAAGTGAAGATTTTTCACTCTGGACGTATGATGCAAAAGTTATTTTGTTTATCACAATGTTTATGAGTTCTTGTTCGGGTTCTGCCGGTGGTGGATTGAAGATGACTCGTTGGATTTTGATTTTCAAATATATGAAAAACGAATTGTATAAAATTCTTCACCCAAAAGCAGTTTTATCAATAAAAATTGACAATAAGGTTGTAGCACCAGATGTAATCAGACAGACAATATTTTTTGCTCTTTGTTTCTTTGGTTTATGGGTGTTAACTGCAGTTATTTTAACTGTAACAGAGCAAGATAGCTTGATTGGTTTAAGCTCTTCAATTTCATCTATCGGAGATATTGGTCCGACACTGGAACCGGCAATTGGCCCGATGGGAAGCTATGCCACTCTAAAAGATCTATCAAAAATTATTTTAATTTTTAATATGTTAGTTGGTCGTTTAGAAATTATTCCATTCTTAGTTTTGTTTCATAAGGACTTCTGGACAGTTAAAAGATAATTGACAAGAGGATAAATAATTGTTCCAAGTACCAGAGATTACGACATCGACTTCGTATTGATCAATATTTGGTTCCTGCCCCTCGTATTAAACAGCTACGGCTCCGCCTTTCAACCTCTGCCCAGTGCAAAAAAAAACGACTGTTTTACGAGTCGTTGAAAATCAATAGGAAAAAGGGAAAGGAAATTTTATTATTTTTTTTGTTTATTATTTGTCTTAGTTGTTATTTTTTTTTATTTTCCCTCGCCATTTTTAAAGGGAGAGGGGTAGGGTGAGGGTTTCACCCCATTTAACAATTATTCATTTATCTCTCAAATCTCAAAATGGTTGGTGGCATAGCTACTTCCTAGGCATTGAATGTTTTGAAACTTGATTCTACGTTCTTTGAAATTACTTTCTTAACTGCATCTATTTCTGTTGAAATTGCATTTTCTTCGGTATCTAATTGTTTCAATTTCAATTCCAAGTTCTTATCTTGAGCTTGAATGATTTCGATTTTTGAGTTAATTTCTTGAATTTCTTTATCGTATTGGTTTTTATTGTAGTTGTATTGATTCATTGCATCGTTATATGCATTGTCATCACAGGTTGTTGTTGCTGTTAATGTATATTCTGTTCCAACTTCGTTTCCGTTTTTATCTGTTTTTATATTTCCGTCTGCATCTTTTTCATATACATATATACTGATATAACGACCTGATGTATCTTGTTCTACTCGAGCGGTTGCATTTTTGATTTCTCTTGTTTCGGTTGTTTGACCATATACATACGATCTGATACTTGAAATTGATGCTCCGGTTTTTTCACTGTAATCGGCATCTTCGATTTGGCTCTTGCTATAGAACACGGGTTCATAAGTGCCGGTTGTTGAATTCTTTTGGTATCTTACAAACCATTCATCTTCTTTGTATTTATCTTGTAATTTTTGCAAGTATTGTTGTTCAATTGATAATGTATTTTGTAACAATTTTGAATCGCTAATTGTTGATAAATACGGATCTTTTTCTATTGATGCGGTATCATTTGAACCCAATACTCTTAATGGAGTTGAACCTACATAGTATTCATTGGCTCCGTTATTACTTTTTTTGCTTACGATTACGTTGCCATTTGATACTACTGAATCTTCTAAGGTTGATTGTGTATAATTTAAGATATAGTAACCATTTTTTTGGGCTATTAAACTATTTATTGTATTTGTTTCTGCTCCATCTGTGAATGTATAACTTGTTTTTGTATAATCTTGGCTTGATGGCGGAGTTGGGACAGTCAAGTTAGTCAATTGACTGTAGTAATTTGCTGATTCGTTGGACAACGTAGTTCTTTGTTGGTTGATTTGTTGTCCTTCGTACTCAACATTGGTTTTGCGCGCTGTCAAGCTTAAGAATCTGGCTTGTGATGCACTCATACCCATGACTGTCTTTCCTTTCTTCTTGTGTTTCCTATATTCTGCATGTCGACAAACATGGGATTTTACGTTAATTTTTTATCCCTTTTTCGTTACATTTCGTAACATGAAATAAGAAGACTTGGGGTGAAAGACTTGATGGAAAGGTATTTAGACCTCATTACAACATACTGGCGAAGGAAAATGTATTATTAAAGAACTTGTTTTAATTCATTAACAACAACATCTAATGCACCTTGCTGGTCAGCAAATATTGTTTCACAATCCTTGCAAGCTTTTGTGTAAAAATCTTCATCTGAGAGTAATTTTTCAACATAATCAGAAAATTCTCTTGGATTTTTAACAATTTTACCGGCATTAGAACGAGATAATAACCAATAAATATCTCTAAAATTATGAATTGACGGACCTGTTATTGTTGGTTTTGAATAAACAGTTGCTTCCAACGGATTATGACCGCCGGTCTTGTTAAAACTTCCACCAATAAATGCAAAAGAACAAATTGAATACATTTTACTAAGTTCGCCCATTGTATCTAATAAAATTACATCGTGGTCTTTAAAAGTATCACATTTTGAGCGAAGTCCATAATTCAGATTCATAGAATTTATAATATCTATAATTTTTGGTAATCTTTGAGTGTGGCGAGGTACAAGTAAAAGCTTGATATCAGGATATTTAGCTAATTTCTCTTTAAACATCTCAAGAACGATTTCATCTTCTCCTTTATGAGTGCTTCCGGCAATAATAACTCTATGACCGGCTTGTCCCATATCAATTACCTCATCTGACTTTTTAACATCAAATTTTAGGTTTTTCATAACAAATGTTCTATCTTTCGGAGCACCGATTGATATAAGCTTTTTCATATCAATATCACTTTGAGTAAGAATTTTTGTATATTTAGATAAAACATGAGTGAAAAATACTTTTAATAATCTATATAAGGAATATGTAGAATCAGACATTCTACCATTAATACAATATAATTTTATCCCTCTTCTATTACAGAAAGAAGAAAATGTTGGCCATAATTCAGTTTCCGCAATCAAAACAACTGTTGGTCTAACTTTTGATAAAAATGAATTTACGCAATACGGGATATCAAAAGGGAAATATGTAATAAAATCTGCAACATTTGAGAATTTTTTCAATGCAATTTCTTGACCTGTCTTAGTTCCTGTTGTTACAACAATCTTATAATCAGGAAAAACTTCTTTTGTCTTTTTGATTAAGTTTTCCAAAGCAATAACTTCTCCAACAGAAACTCCGTGGAACATAATAACTTTATCACCTAATTCCGGATTTTTAAAGAAACCCATTTTTTCTCGCCAGCCGTATAAAAACTTACCGTTGAAAACTCTGACAATGTAATAAAACGGAAATAAGATTATAAATACGATAGTTGAAACCAAACCATATAGGAAAAGTTCACTAAACATCGAAATTACAATCAGGACCAATAAAATTAAAATAATAGAATATATAACCATAACAAGTTAATTATACACCAAATAGCATAACATGTTGACAATATATACAAAAATTTATAAAATCAGAATATGGCAATCGCATATTTAAGTTTAGGTTCAAATAAAGGTGATAGAATCGGCTATGTACAACAAGCAGCAAGCTTGTTAGGAATGGACGAAAAGATTACTATTGTTAGGACTTCTGCATTTTATGAATCGGAACCTTGGAATATGAATACAAAAAACTGGTTTGTTAATGCGATTGTGGAAATTAAAACACAATATTCCCCACAAGAATTGCTTGTAGCATGCCAAAGAGTTGAATGCCAATTGGGAAGAACTCCTATTGAAAAAGGACAATATCAAGATAGAACAATTGATATTGATATTCTTTTTTATAATAAAGAAATTATTAATGAAGAAAATTTAACAATTCCACATAAATATGTTCATTTGAGAGCATTTACACTTGTTCCTATGATGGAATTAAATTCCGATTTTGTACACCCAGTACTGCACAAAACGATTGAAGAAATGCATAATGACCTTGAAAACCCTGAAATGGTATTTTTGTATGGTACAAGAGTCGACTTCTAATAAATCAGTTGCAATAATTGGAGCAGGACCTGCAGGGTGTGTTTGTGCAAAATTTTTAAAAAATAATGGATTTTGCCCGATTATTTTTGATAAAGGTAAATATTTGAGAACAATTTTACCCACAGGAGGCGGAAGATGTAATCTTGCGCATGCAGAATTTGATTTCAAAAATTTGACCAAAAATTACCCTCGAGGTGAAAAGTTCCTGTATTCCGTTTTTTCAAAATTCGGTACAGAAGATGCTATACAATTTTTCAAACAATTAGGAATTGAAACTTACACACAAGAAGACAACAGAATTTTTCCAAAATCTAATTCCTCAAGAGATGTTCAAGAAAAATTATTAAAGGCTTTGAAAGGTTGCAAGTTTGTATCAGAAAAAGTTTTATCAATTGAAAAACTCGACAATTGTTACAAAATAATAACAAACAAAAGTTCTTATGCATTTGATGTAGTAATTGTTTCAACCGGAGGACACGGAAATTGGGATATATTTAATAAAATGGACTTAAATATTATTCCTCCAACGCAAGCACTTGTCGGACTTGTTACAAAAGAAAATTTTTCGGCAATTTCGGGTGTTTCAATAAAAAATGTAAAAACTTATGGTAAAGAATTCAAAAATTCCGATAATGGAGATATTATTTTTACCCACAAAGGAATTTCCGGTCCATTAATATATAAGATCTCTTCAATCTTTGCAAGAAAAGAAATGCCTTATAAACTAGTATTCCAATTAGTAAAAGACCTTGATTTACAAGCAGAACTGAACAAAAATTCGCACAAAGAAATAAAGAACTTACTTGGTCAATTCGTACCAAAATCATTTGCCGAATTTGTTTTAGAAAATTTAGATATTGAAAAAGACACTCCTTGTCACAAAATTACAGGAAAACTCCGAGATAAAATATACAAAAAATTAACAACTTTTGAAGTTACGATTATCTCAAAAGTACCGGACGGAGAAGTTGTGACTTGTGGCGGAATTGACTTGAAAGAAATAAATTCGAAAACAATGGAATCAAAGAAATATCCAAACCTATATTTTTGCGGAGAAGTACTGGATATTGATGGATTTTGCGGAGGATTTAACTTGCAAAACTGCTGGTCAACCGCATTTGTTGTTGCGCAGAGTGTTTGTAATTAAAGTTTAAAATCTTGTAATTATTTACCCCCGTAATATAATAATATTGTACAAAGTTAGAGGGATCCACCTCGAGGGTAAATTTAATATATGAGGGTTTTCGTATATAAACAGAGTTTACCCCTAAAAGGATAGAAAGAAGAAAAATGGAAAAGAACAACGAAACATTGTCTATTCTAAGACACTCAACATCTCACATCATGGCTCAAGCCGTTCAAAGCTTGTTTCCGAATGCAAAGTTAGCAATCGGACCTGCTACATCTGATGGCTTCTACTATGACTTTGATTTGACAGATGGTCATGCTTTTACTCAAGATGACTTAGCTAAAATCGAAGAAAAAATGAAAGAAATTATCAAACAAAATCTTACATTTGAAAAATACGTAATTCCAGATGTTGACAAACAAATCGAAGAATTCAAAAAAGAGGGGGAAATTTACAAAGCTGAACTTCTTGAAGAACACAGAAACGATAATCCGACTTTATACATAACCAAAGATAAAGACGGAAATGCTTTGTTTAACGACCTTTGCGCAGGTCCTCATCTTCCAAATACTTCATACATTAAAGCAAATGCTTTTAAATTATTAAAAGTTGCGGGTGCTTATTGGAGAGGCAACGAAAAGAACAAAATGCTTCAAAGAATTTATGCGACAGCATACTGGAATAAAGAAGATTTACAAGCTTATCTTCACTTCTTGGAAGAAGCAGAAAGAAGAGATCACAGAAAATTAGGAACAAAACTTGATTTATTCTCAACTAGGGAAGAATTAGGTGCAGGTCTTGTTTTGTGGCACCCAAATCTTGCAATTGTTAGAGAAGAAATTGAAAATTACTGGAGAGAAGAACACAGAAAACGTGGTTATGTAATCGTAAATACTCCACACATTGCAAAATCTAAATTGTGGGAAATTTCAGGTCACTACGACCACTACAGAGAAAATATGTTCTTTATTCAAAAAGATAATGACTCTGACGATCAATATATTTTGAAACCAATGAACTGCCCATTCCATATCTTGATTTATCAAGCAAACAGGTATTCATACCGTTCATTACCATTAAGAATGGCAGAGTTAGGTACTGTTTATCGTAAAGAAAAATCAGGTGCTTTGTCCGGTTTAACTCGTGTTCAAGGTTTCACTCAAGATGATGCTCACATTTTCTGTACTCCAGAACAACTTGTTGACGAAATCAACAGAATTATTGATTTTGTTGCAGATACACTTGCAATATTCAATATGAAATTTGAAGTTGAACTTTCAACAAGACCAGACAATTACATCGGTGAAATCGAAAACTGGGATAGAGCTGAAAAAGGCTTGAAAGAAGCAATGGACAGACGTGGAATGAAGTACGACATCAACGAGGGTGACGGTGCATTCTACGGACCAAAAATCGACTTCAAAATCAAAGATGCTATCGGTAGAACATGGCAATGTGCAACAATTCAATTAGATTTCAACTTGCCGGAAAGATTTGATATCAAATACCAAGACAAAGACGGTCAATTGAAAACTCCATTGATGCTTCACAGGGTAATCTTTGGTTCTATGGAAAGATTCCACGGCATCTTGATTGAACACTATGCAGGTGCTTTCCCAACATGGCTTGCTCCAACACAAGTAAACATCGTTCCGATTTCAAATGAAAAACACATTGATTTCGCTGAAGAAGTTTACAGGAAAATGCGTGAAGCAGGTATAAGAGTAAATCTTGATGACAGATCTGAAAGTATGAACTACAAAATCAGAGAATCTCTTCAAGATAAGAAAATTCCTTATGTTTGCGTAATCGGAGATAAGGAAATTGAAGCAAACTCTGTTGCTGTTAGAGCTAGAGCTATTGGTCAAGTAGGAACATTTAAGGTTGAGGAATTCATTGAAACAATCAAAAATGAAATCAAAACAAGAGCGAATGAATCTTTTGCCAAAGCTTTGAAAGAAAACAAATAGACTTTTGTTTTTGAAATTAACTATTTGGCGGTTCGGCGGTTTTCGACTTCCGAACCGCTTTTATATATTTAGTATTAACGACATTGAAAAAAGTTCACAAAATTGTTATAATAATCAAAGATGAATAAAATTTTTGGTAAATCATGCAAAACAATTCTTATTGCAACACTGATTTATATTTTATATGTTGCATTTGTTGTGATGCCTTTCTTTACATATGCTTCACCTCCTAATGAAGCTACAAGCATTTGGAAATTTTCATCTGCACCTCTGGTTTTTGCTTTATTATTTTATCCTGCATTTTGGGTATGGAGTTATTTTGTTGTGAAAAATATTTTTGACGTTCGTTATTTAAGAACATTAATCTATACCATTGTTTATATTGTCACTTTTGCTTCTATGCATATATTATTCTTTATTTTTAGTGCAGTAATATTATGGGTAATGCTATTGACTATTCCTATTGGAATAATCCATTTAGTGCTTTTAATTTTAGCATCAATTATTTATGACATAAAAGATTTTTCTAAAAAAGATAGTTTTGAACAAAAGGATAATAGTTTAGCCAAGAAAATTGCAATAATTACAGTTTGTTACATTATAATTCCTGCAACATGCTTAAGTTTAATATCTATTCAATTATTTTATATGATTATTGTAAAATATTTATAAAAAGTTATGAGATTCTTTGGTCACCATATAAATGGCGTGATTAATAATACTTAACCAATTATACTCTTTTCAACACGCAATAAGAAATTGCAATAATGATGGAAGCAATAAATGCACTTAACATATTCGTTAGTTGAAATTGAGGAATAAAATAAGCCGTTCCATAAAGAATTCCAAAATTAATTACTAAATTGAATAAGCCAAAAGTAAATAAATTTATCGGAAAAGCCAGTAATTTAATAATCGGTTTTATAAAGATATTAACAATAGTCAAAGCTGCAGCAACAAGCATTGCAAACCCAAAACTTTCGACTTTTATCCCCGGGAGATAACATATTCCCATAATTATTAACGCAAATAATATCCATTTAATGATAAGTTTTTTCATTAGTTCAAAGTCCTTTTTACTATTTAATCCCTTGAATTCTTATTTGTCCATTCTCGTCCTTGGTAATTTTCATGTTCGAATCTTGAATTGCAGGAGAGGATTTTAAGTGATTTGCATTTATGTTCATTCTTGTTGGCTGAAAATACGGGCTTTTAATCTTTCCTTGTTCATAATCAAGTTGAGTATCTTTAGCTTCACGTTTTTGCTTATATTCTTCCGGATGATTAACAAAATCTAGAGTTTCCTCTTTCTCCATCTGACGTTGCATCATAGGATAAAAATTCATTGTTCCAGCCGTAGGTGTTTGGTACAAATAGTTAGCAAATGCTACATTAGGTGCAATTAAACTCAAAACTGACAGACTTAATAAAAACTTTTTCATAAACAACAACTCCTTCTCTTAGACAAGAACATTCTAACACAAAAAACTAAAAAGGCTTCTCCTTTAAGACTATTTTTTCTTTTATAAATAGATATTTAGCCTAATGAAAATATCTGTTCAAAATCTTATCATAAAATTGTAAATCCTCAACTCTTCTGATTGCTCAGCTGCCCTCTTTTAACTAAAATGAGGGCTTTTCTTATTTGTTTTCTAATCTTAACATTATGCATTATTTTTCTTATTGTTGTATAATTTCAAATATACTGAAACATACTTTAGAAAGGGTAAAAATGAGAGAATTAGTTGTAGAAAATCAAGAGATATTAGTTATTCCGCAAAATTTCAAATTTGCAAACAGAGGAAAGGTTACTGCTGTTAGAGCCGGAGATTTTACTCTGGAATTGGATTTCGAACCGGAAAATATTTTAAAGAATACTTATTGTGAGTTTTATACTCAAACTCCGCACGGAAAACTTTATTTTGATTCTTACGCAAAAGAAATTGACGGAAAAACATTGATTATCGCAAGTCCTGCAAAACATAAATTTTTACAAAGACGTCAATATACTCGTATCAAATTTATTAACGAACTTGATATGACTTTAAGTAACAATACTTACAAAATCTCAACTCTTGATATCTCTGCCGGCGGTATGAAATTCAAAACAGACTCCAAAATTGATATTGAAGGCTCTTTTGATATTACAATTCCTTTAGCCGGAGAAAAGTCTGTTTCTTGTAAATTTCAGCCAATAAGAATTGAGAAAAGAACTGAGGGCGGTTATACTGTTTCAGGTCAATTTGCCTATAATTCCGGTTATGACAAGATGATGTTAACTCAATTCTGTGCAAAACGAAGTGTAGAAATTAAAAATAAGTAGGTTTTGAATAATGAGTTTAGTTAGATTACTGGAAGGAAAAGCAGATAAAACGTTATATACAACTCCATCTCATGGTCAAAGATTTTTTATCTATGAACCGCTAAAGGAAATGTATAAAAGAGATATTTCTGAAACAGAATGTTTCAATCCGCAAGAAGCCTTGAATCAGGCTCAATTGAGAGCAAGAACTATTTATCATACTTATTCTACAACGTATTTAACTAATGGTTCGACAAGCGGAATTATTGCAGCAGTTTTATCTTGCACCCAAGTTGGAGATAAGGTTTTAATAGCTTCAAATTCTCACCCATGCCATTTCAATGCAGTAAGACTTGCAGGTGCAAGAGCATTAACTTATGACCTTGATATTGACGAAGAATGGGGTGTTCCTTTAGAAACTAAGCCGGAAGTAATAGACTATTTCTTGAGCAGATATAATATCAGAACAGTTATTATCACGTCACCAACTTATGAAGGTATAATTTCAGATATTGAAGAGATTAAACAAATTTGCGAAAAACACAATGCATTTTTGATTGTTGATGAGGCGCATGGCGCTTTGTATCCATTTTCGGACAAATTACCGTTATCCGCAGTAAATGTTGCAGATTTTACTGTCCAATCTTTACATAAAACTGCAGGGGGATTGAATCCTACAGCATTACTTCATTGTAATTGCGGAATTGATGTAAGACCGGCTCTTGATATGTTTATGACAACATCTCCATCATATCCGCTTTTAGCATCAATTGAGGAAAATATCGAGTATTTGAATTCTCGAGAGGGTAGAAAAGAAATTGATAATTTAATTACAAGATTAGACAAAATGAGATTGAAATGCCGTGGTTGTCAGTTCTTCGGAGACGACCCGACAAAAATTTTAATCAAAGTTCCAGGAATATCAGGATATGAATTATCAGAAATGTTATATCAAGATTTTGATGTTGAAGACGAAAGAACAAACGAAAAATCTACAATGCTATTATGCGGTATAGGTACAGATAATCGCAAAATTGACAGGCTTCAGCATGTATTGTCTAAGTTGTAGTAACGAGTAAAGTTATGAGATATTTCGACTAAAACCTCTTATAGATCTATTCACTTATCAACGCATAGACTTTAAGATTTACAAATAATTAGCTAAAATATTTTTCACATAGTTTTGGGTTTCTTTATATGGAGGAACTCCTGAATATTTATCCACGGCCCCAGGACCTGCATTATAAGCTGCAAGTGCTAAGATCACGTTACCGTGATATTTATTCAACATTGATTTTAAATATCTTACCCCCCCATCAACATTTTGAGCAGCATTATACGGGTCATTAACCCCTAGAGCTTTTGCAGTTGATGGCATTAGTTGCATTAAACCTTTAGCACCTGTTCTTGATGTAGCATTTGGATTAAATCCTGATTCCTGTTTGATTACAGCTTGGACAAGTTTTTCATCTACACCGTGTTTTTGCGCAACTTTATTTATCATTCCGATTAGTTGTGATTTATCGCTATATAAAGATGTTTTGTTTGAATAATCTCTTTTTGAATCGTTAACTTCTTTGATTGCATTTAAAAGAGTTGAACTTGTAATTCCATCTGCGGAAATATCTCCACTGTTATCATAAATGTTTCCATTAACATTTAAAGATTTAGGATTAAGAAGGAGTGAACCAAAGTTAGATTCCGTTGTTCCGGACAAAATCTTTTCAAATGATTGAATATTATTATTTCCATTTGGCGGATATATTGTATCTAATGAACTTACTTGTGTCGAAGCTTGTGGATTTAGTTGCCTGTTAACACTTTTTACATAATTATTAATTTGCGCAGTTCTTTGCATTGCTGCGGCTTTTCCACCTGAATTTAATAAATTTTGTATCATTTCTGAGAACATGCTCTCAACCTACCTCCCATATACATTATTATTCTACTCAAGATTGGAAATAATTGTATCCTCCACATGGTTTAAGGTTAGATTAAAAAAAGTCAATATTTGAAAATTATTTTATTAGCATGCAATCGCCATAACTAAAGAAATGATATTTTTCTTCGACTGCTTTTTTATAAGCTTCAAAGATAAACTCTTTACCTGCTAAAGCGCTAACTAACATTAGTAATGTGGATTTTGGCAAGTGAAAGTTTGTAATCAATTCATCAATAACTTTGAATTCATAAGGTGGATAAATAAATAATTCTGAATGGTCATGACAGGCTTTTATACAACCATATTTTTGATAAGCGGTTTCAAGTGTTCGAACTGTTGTTGTCCCAACAGCAACAATTTTTTTACCCTGCGATTTTGCATTGTTTATTGAATCTGCAGCTTCTTGAGTGATTTCAAAAGTTTCTGAATGCATTTTGTGGTCTAAAACATTTTCACATTTTACCGGTCTAAAAGTGCCCAAGCCAACATTCAAAGTCACATATATAATTTCAACACCTTTAGCTTTTAACTTGTCTAAAATTTCAGTTGTAAAATGTAAACCTGCAGTTGGTGCTGCAACAGAACCCTCGTCTTTGGCATAAACCGTTTGGTATCTGTCCATATCAAATTTTTTGAGGTCTTCTGATTGCATTTTTCTTTCAATATATGGAGGAAGTGGAATATTCCCGACCCTATGCAAAATTTCGAACAAATCTCCCTCATAAATAAGTTCGACTAGCCATTCTCCGGCTTCTTCAAGTCGATGAATAGCTTTTACACTCAATTCGTCGCTGATTTTGATTATTGTATCCGGTTTAACTCTTTTTGACGGTTTAATTAGAGCTGACCAAAATGTGCCTTGATTATTTTGGTCTTCCGTTTTATTGAGTAAAAATACTTCAATTTTAGCGCCTGTATCTTTGTAACCATAAAGTCTTGCAGGTAAAACCTTTGTATTATTTAAAACGAGAACACAATTTTCATCAATATAATCAACAATATCAAAAAAATGTTTATCTTCAATTGAATGTGTTTTTTTATCAAGAACAAGCATTCTTGCATTTTCTCTTTTATCTGACGGCATTTGAGCAATCAATTCTTCCGGTAATTCATAATCAAATTCTGATATATTCATATTTAATAATCCTTTTTTCTTTATTATACACAAAACAACTCCAATTATCTTTCAAATTGGAGTTGCTCTACATCTCTCGTGTTTATTTAATTATTTCTTTTCATCAACTTTTTTAGCATTTTTCAATTCATCATCGTTAACAGCTTCTTTTTTCTTAGCTTGTTCAGCATCAATTTGCTTGTTGATGATAACAGTTTGAGCAATTTGAATTATGTTACTGGTGATTAAGTATAACAATACACCTGCAGGAATTGGAATAATGACAAAAGTTGCAATAATCATCAACGGCATAAATGTCCCCATTGATTTTTGCAATGCTTGTTGAGTTGGGTCTGCGGAATCGGTTTTACTCATAGACATCATAATCTTTTGTGAGATAAACATTGTTACCGCAAACAATACTATTAAAACTATTACATCCCAGTGAAGTGTTTTGTTAACAGGTACAGTCGGGACAGAAGCTCTCAAATTTTCACCATCTCTTGTGAATGTAATAACTTCATTTTCTCTGATATTGCTATTTGTAACTGTCAAATCAGCCTTTTCAATTTTATCCATTTGGCTGAATTTCAATTTGATATGGTCAAGATTTACAGCCATATCTACGTCTTTTCCGGGTTCCATCTCTCCTTGAATTTCAATAGCTTGCGCCGGATCTGTAATTTTTACGTTTTTAAGAACCTCATTATTAGGAAGATAAACTGTTGCGGTATTTCCTAAAATAAATTTATCACCTTGAGCAGCTCCAAGTTTTCCATCATTAGAAATTCCTGCGGTTGCTCTCATTGTCGTAGCTAAACTCTTAATAAATAAGAAATGTTGGTCACCTGCAACTTGAATAAATTGCGGGCTGATTAATGCGGAATACAACAAAATGAAAATAGGCATTTGAATTAACAACGGAAGACAGCCACCCATCGGGTTAAACTTATGTTCCTTGTAAAACTCCATCATTTTTTGTTGCATCATTTGCGGATTACTTTGATATCTATCTTGAATAGCTTTCATCTTTGGTTGAAGAGATTGCATCATTTTCATAGAACGTTGTTGTTGAACATTCAAATGCCACATTGCACCTCTAACGATAATTGTTAACAAGATAATTGCTAAACCATAGTTACCTACAAATTGAGCCAACAAGCTCAAAAACTTTATAGTCAATGAAATAAAATCCACTTTTTCTATCCCTCATCTAACTTAATAACAAGTCTGAATATTCAGACTACTAAATCTTAACATGAGCAAAATGTTTAAGCAAGAGATTTAAAATCTAAAATAAATAAATGGATTATAAGTTCCAGATGCAATTGCAGACACTGAAATGACAAACAAAATTATTAACCAGATATTTACAAAAACTTTTACATACTTATTTCTTAGATAAATCATATTTTTGAATATTGGAGTACAACAGATTACACCAACAATAAACGCAATAACTTCAATTGAGCCAACATAATAAGATGTTAAGTATGGTAAATTGTTGTAATTAATATTCAAAAGTCCAAGCATATTTTGAATATATTTCCAAGCATAACCCATATTTTCAGCCCTAAATATTGCAAGACAAATTCCTAACGTAAAAATAAAATATATGTGCAAAATAACTTTAGCCCACCATTGAAAATGTGATTGTTCAAAATTTTTGAGCTTAACAAGTTTTTCTATAACAATAACTAAACCATTCAAAAATCCCCAAATAATAAAATTCCATGCTGCCCCATGCCAGATACCGGTCAAAACAAATACAAACAGAAGTTTTAGCATGCTTTTATATCGGTTTCCATGAACAGGGATATTACAATAGACATACTTTTTGAACCAGGTAGTCAATGATATATGCCACTTTCTCCACCCTTCAGAAAAAGTTCTTGAACTCCAAGGATAATTGAAGTTTTCCTTGATTTTGAACCCGAAGATTTGTCCTAACCCGATAGCCATATCAGAATATCCGCCAAAATCAAAATACAATTGCATAGTGAATGCTAAAGCTCCAAACCATGCAAGAAACGTTGTAATTTCTGTTGGTGATTGCATAAATATTTTATCAACCGCTCCTCCTAAAATATTTGCAAGCAGCATTTTTTTAGCCAAACCAATCACAAAGCGTTTTGAGCCGATAATTATTTTGTTGATAGTTATTTCTCGAGAATCAATTTGCTTATAAATATCTTGATATTTTAAAATAGGACCGGCAATAAGTTGCGGGAAGAACGTTATAAATAACGCCAGTTTTAGTATATTTTTTTGAGCTACACTTTCCTTTTTATATACATCAATAATATATGACAAAGCTTGAAAAGTATAAAAAGAAATCCCAAGAGGTAAGATAATATTTAGCGCATCAAAGTGCGAATGGAAAATGTTATTGATATTTCCAATAATAAAATTCAAATATTTAAAATAAACCAAGAATCCCAATGTTGAACAAACAGAAAAGATTAAAAACAATTTCCTGTGTTTTGGATATTTTTCAATAAGAATTGCGCCAACGTAACTGATTAGAATAGTACTTAGCATTACTAATAAGAATTTTGGCTCACCCCACGCATAAAAAATTATACTTGCAATTAAAAGAATAATATTGTGATATTCTTTTTTCGTACAAATACACAATACAAAAAGAATAGGAAGAAATACAAATATAAATGATATTGAACTAAATAACATTACTTCTTTCCTCCACTTTTTGGATACATATCAATTAACCAATCCATATTGTCTTGGTGCAAAACAATTAACACTGCATCCGGTTCAAATCTCCTAATAATTGGAGCGAAGACATTCATATCAAGATTTGATAACCTCTTAGGTTCAAGCTCTTCGGAATTTCCCCTCCACTTGTCTATTTGATAGAAGTTTGAAATTAAGAAATATGTTAAATTTTCTTGAAAAGAATCTCCCAATATAAATAATTTATATCTTCCATTATTATTTGTTAATGTTTGATGAAGTCCATCATTATCAATGTTAATGTCTTTTAGTTTTTTATAATCATAATATGTATATTTTGTATTTAAGAGATTTTTATCATCAATATGAATAAATCTATAATACGTTCCATAATCAAAGGTATCTCTATCAAAGCTTGCTCTTACCAATTTCCTTTGGGATTTATTATACTCAGACAGACTTGTCATTTTTAAATTTGTCAAATTTTGTCTTGCATTTTTTATAAAAAATTTATACAAAACATACGCAGCATCATCTGTTGGGTGAGTATCAGTCTTGAAATATACATACTTATTTCTACTTTTTAGTTGTAAAAATTGTTTTTGAGGATAAAGAATACCAAACTTATCTTCAAGCTTAACGTCCTTTATTGCGGGTAAAACCTTATTTTGAGACTCCGTAAAATTCTTAATTTTGTCTTTATCTTGATAAATTATTTCCTTAGACGGCACAACCATTACATAGAGTTTAATATCGTTTTGCTTACAAAAATTATTTAACCTCTTGATATTTTGCGAAATATTTTTCAAATCATCTTTTGTATAATACTTTTTACCGTTATAAGAATTATTAGCAAATATCCAGCCGTTAGATTTGTAAAAATGCACCGTTGGAAATTTTACCAAATCGCCAGAGAGCAGAACAACTAAATTGTTATGTAATCTAATCAGCAAATCCCGTCCTAAAAATCTGTCATTAAACCAATTATCTAAATCTTTGCCCAAATGTAATGTGACCTGTTTAGGGAATTTAGCAAGTATTCTTTCTTCATAATCAGAAGTAAATTCTCGGCTCATATTACTTAGAGGAATAAATAGAGATGTAAATATAATGATTACGAATAATATGTCAGGGAGAGTCTTTTCTCTAAAAGCACTGACAATTGTATGTAATTTCAAAATAAAGATATAAGACAAACTCAAAATAATTAAAATTAAAGGAAAATTAATAAATATTTCACTATCCATGTTTAACCATGCCGGTATTGTTAAACACAGCATAATTATTGAAAATAAAATAGCTAATGACTTTAAATACTTCATCTCTCCTCATTTTGAAACTTTTATTAATATTATAGAAATTCACAGAGTTTTGCAAGAATTTAATATTTATTGTAAATAATAGCAATTATTTTAATCTTTAAACGTTAGTTATGTATGTGTAAGTATTAGGTATTTTAAGGTGAATAATAGCCCTGTTTCATCAATTTCATTTAGACCAAATATGTCGGAATTTGTTTTTTCAAATTCTAATACCCCACATGTGTTAAACAAAGTAAATATTGACAATAAAGACGAATTCGTTTCGCAAAAAGATAACACGACAACAAATAATATAAACTATAGAAAATTAATTATAGGACTTACCTGTTCAGGAGTTGGCGCTCTTTTAATTTCACCAATATTTTTAAAACGGAAACTATTCTTTCCTGCAAAATTTGCAGAACATATCAATTTTTCACCAGCCCAATCAATGGAAGAAGCAATTGAATTTGCAAAGAAAAATTTTAAAATTAGAACATTTGATTTTAAAAATGATTTAGGTATGGCAAATTGGGTAAATGCAGCTTTAACAAATGTGAATAATAGATTTAAAGGAAAGGCACATATTCCTCCGATTTTCCGTTGGGCAACAAGTACTGAAGTTGAAAAGAAAACTAAAACTTGGGGCAAAGGAGTAATTGCCTGGACAGACTCTTTTTCTAAAGCCAATAATTCCATAATTTTCAATCCAAACAATATTGGTTCAAAAATTGGGTTTGTAAAAGGAGCAGGAAAGAACGCCTATGATGTATTAAATCATGAATTAGGACATTATTTGCATTCAATGAATATTTCAGAATTTGATAATCTTTTAGGTCGTTTATCTAGTAGAAAAACAAAGTTGTTTAAAAATAATAAGGAACAACAATCAGTTGCTGCAAAAATTTCAGGCTATGCAAAAACAAACCCTCGAGAATTTGTCGCAGAATGCTTTAGTTATATGTGTGCAGGAAATAAATTGCCAGAAGATGTTTTGAAACTATATAAACACTACAAAGGTCCAACTATCCCTACTATGTAATTAAGCTTGAGATAAATAGTTTATAATTCATAGTTTTAAAATTCTTAAACTTATGCTTGGTTTGTTTGGGTAAAAGGATATCAAGGTGAAACTATGTTACATAATAATTACATAATGGCATTAAAAAAGGCTTTCAGAAAATATCTGAAAGCCTTTAATTTAAATGGTCGGGATGACACGATTTGAACGTGCGACCCCCTCGTCCCAAGGGATATTTCAACAACGGTTTTAGAGAAACAATAAACAGCTGTAAAGTCTTATGAGTAAAGCAACAAAGATATATTTGTGTCTTTAAAATTTCTTTGAGTTTCTTATTGAATTTTACAACACATTAGTCGAAAAATAGTCGCAAATTTTGCCCATATCAACATTTTATATTAATACCACTTATCTTTTTTATTACTTTATTACAAAAGGATAAAAATATATCTATAAATAAGTGATAGTAATATTTTTGAATTGTAATAACTATTTAACTAAAAGTATTACGGTAATATTACCTATCACTAGGCTGTAAGTAGAGAATAAGCCTGACAAAAATTTACTAAGTGTGTTGATTATGTTATAATTAACACATGACAGAACGTACAACGGCATTGGAAGTATATTTTTACGTAACAAGTTCGGGTAATGAACCTGTTAGAGAATGGTTGAAGACCTTACCAAAAGAAGATATGCGTACAATTGGTTTTGATATTAAAACAGTTCAATATGGTTATCCAATCGGAATGCCACTAACTCGTGTTCTTCATGGTACTGGTGGATTAGAAGAAGTTCGCTGTAATATATCAAATGGTATTGCACGAATTATCTTTTATGTTGAAGATAATACAATGGTGCTTTTACACGCATTTATTAAGAAAACTCAGGAAACCCCTAAAAAAGAATTAGATGTCGCAATCAAAAGATATAAAGAACTAAGTAAAAGATAGGGTATTTACGAAGATTGCATAACTTAATATAATTTAATATTTCTTAAAACCTATACTTTTTATTGTATCATGTAAGCAATGAGTAAAAAATTTTAGGTACTAATATTGGCAGATAACGGAAATGACAAAAGTGGACTATACAGTTTGTCAGGCTTTGCTTACCAAATAAAAGTCTTTTTTTATTATGTAATGCTATTAAAAGATGAATATAGTTCTATAGAATTTGAATCATTAGATGATATTGCCATTAAGAATATAGAAAAATTCGACAATTATGATACAACCTTTATAAGTAAAATTGAAAATGAAAATACTAGTTATCAAATTATTCAAGTCAAGTATACAAAAATAACTGAAAAGAAAACTAAAGATTTGATGCTACGCTGGATGTTAGCTTTAAAAAATCATTATAATATTAAAAAGTTTATGCTATTTACAGATGAAAAATATTCGAATGAAAATTTTATCAACGAAATATCAGCAAAGGAATTATATAGATACGCAATAAATTCTAAAAAAGAAAAATCGAATTCAATTAAAAGTAAGATAAAAATATTATTCTTTTCGAAAGGTACTTATAGAGATTTTTATAAATTATTAAAGAAAATAAAAGATAGTGTATATTTTATAAGCAATAATGAAATTGATGATAGCATAAAATCGGTTGCTAGTAATCATTTTAAACGAAATGCGGTGCCAGAAGTTATTTATTGTGCAAGATTGGTATCTGCTTTGAAAGATATAACTCACAACATAATGGAAAATGTTTTGTTAGGGAAATCATATTCTATTAACTTGGCAGAATTAAATAAGATTGAAGAAAAAATAATACAAGATACAAATGAAACAATGCCAATTCCATTGACTTATGCTGAGTTTAAAAAAGTAAACTCAATTGATATTGATTCTTACACTAACAAAAGGGAATATAAACAACTTCAACATTGTGAATTACCATTAACAGGAATTAAAAGGAATTTACAACAATGCTGTTATTATGTAGATTTTAGGCATAGAATTCTTGCAATGGGTAACCCTGAGAAAATTGCTAATATAGAACTGCAATCGTATGAAAATTTTGAAAGAGTACAAGAAACATTAGCATACAATAATAATGATACTCCTCGCAATAGATTAGATGAAACTCAGAAATTAAGAAATGAAATAGTTTCAACGCCAGAACTTAGTTTAGGAACATACATCTATTTAACAAAAGAGAAAGAAATAATAGGAGAAAATCAAATTTCTTGGAAGGATGATGATGAATAATTTAGAAAATGAAGCAGAAGCAATACAACTAAGCATATATTGTGATATTATATGTCAAATCTTATTTTTGCATAGGAATATTTCCGTAAATAAACTATTACCAATTGCGTACTTACTGAAAAAATATAATTTGTACAAAAAAGCATATACGGCAAACGATTCTAATGACTTGAACTACAAACTTATATCACTGCTAAATGGAAAATATTCTGATTATTGTCAAAATATTAAAATCATAACAAAAGCTTTACATCTTTTGTTATTAAATGGGAATATTACTCTAGAATCTGGGATTTTGTTCTTTTTAGAACGAAAAGACAACGCAAAAAGTTTTTTGTATGATGAAAACACATTCTTTTATAACGCAATTGAAGAATGCAGAAAAATGCCGGAAATTCAGTTTTTAAAGGAGATTTTACAGAATGTTTAAGATAAAAGAGTTAACATTTTATAATTATTTAGAAGAATCATACAGCTATGAATTTGCTTCAGGTGTAAATTATTTTAAAGGTGAAAATAATTCTGGTAAAACAGTTTTCTATAATTTGATTGATTATATGTTAGGTGCTAGCAAAGAAATTAAGAATGAGGAGTGGTATAAAAATGTAAAAAAATTTACAATAAAAGTTTGTAATAATGGTGTTTCATATATTTTAACTCGAACCAAAAATAAAGATGAGAATTATTTTACAGTAGAAGGAACTACAAATTTTGAGTCAATGCAATCAATTTCTTATAGAGAATATAAAATAAGACTAGAAAGTATATTTACTCCAAATAAGTCATTATTAAATAATATTAAAATATTTACTGGGCAAGAATTAACATATAGAACTTTTACAATATTTAATTTTTTAGGTGAAAAACGACAAGGTAATATTCAAGATTTTTTGGATAAAGGTAGGGATATTGAATATTCTGTAAAACTTCCTTCTTTACTAAATTTTATATTTAATAAGAATTTAAAAAGAATTTTTGAATTAGAAACAAAACTTGAAAATTTAGAAAAAGAGGTAAAAAAGTTAGAACTAAAGAAGAACCAATATGATTTTATTGCTAAAGAAATAAATAACAATATTATAATTTTAAACTTAAATATTCAATATAATGGTAAAAATGCAGAGTTAGTAAAACAAAGACTTGAGGAATACAAGTTAATGGAAAAAGATACGAAGTCAGTTGCTACTAATGCTAAAAATACAACAGAACTCTCATTAATGCTTGAAAATATTAATGAACAAATTAAAACATATCAAAGTTATAAACAGGGTATTAAAGATATTGAAAAAGAGAGCAATAATAGAAAAAAACTGTTAGTTGCTTTAGATAATATCTTGAAAAATAATGATGAATACAGCTATTTATTTGATTCGATAAAAAAACTTTTGAATGAATTAAATACTACTATTTCATTTAGTCAAAATTCAATTTGTGATAAAACGATTGATACACTACAGAAACAAAGAGAACTTATTAAAAATGAAATTAAGAAAAATGATGCTAAATTTAAACTTTATTCTATACAAGAAAAAGAAAAAGCAGTAATTTTACTTGAAAATTATTTAAAACAAAATGTTGTTGACTCTAATGAGGAATTAGCAGAAAAACTATCAAAAATTAAATCTATCAAAGAAGAACTGCTCGAACTTAAAAACAAAGATGATTTAACCAAAATTGATAATTTATCTAAGCATATAACAAGTTTATATAATTCTGCAAAAGATGTTTCAGATTTTGTAAAAATAGATACTGATAAAGCTAAATTCCAAATTAGGTATCTTAAAAAAGGTAATATTTTACAGCCTGAAATTGAAGAAATACAAATTGTTGAAAAAGGTGAAAATAAAGAAAAAATTCAACAATATGTATTAACAAATTATTACACTGGTAGTATGGCTAGACATACATTAATTCAAATCTGTGGTTACTTCGGCTTTTTAAAATTACTAATAGAAAATGGGGAATATCCTCTAATTCCAATATTTGTTGGGGACCATTTATCAAAACCATTTGATGAAAAAAATATAAATGCCCTAGGAACGATACTAAACAATGCAATACAAGATATTGGAAAAGACAATATTCAAATCTTTTTATTTGATGATGAAGAATCATCCAAATTGGTACTTAATACTGATAAAACTATTAATTTAATAGAATACGACGAAAATAATCAAAAAATAAAAACAGGTTTTATACCTTTTTACAAAACTCTTTAAATATTTATCAAATCAATAATACAACGAGCTATGCAAAAGATAAAACAATCTTTTTACCAAGATATTTAGCGACTTTTTCGATTGTGTTCAGAGTGATTGATGTGTTTTCGGGGTCTAAGATACGACAAATAGCAGTTCTTGAAGTTTCCAGTTCTTTTGCTAAACGATTGACAGAAATATTATCAGCTTTCATTTTTTCTTCTAAGGCATAAGCTATAACTCGTTTTAAAGCAACAGCTTCAGACTCTTGAAGAATACTTTCTTCTTCAAGAAAATTATCAAAATTTGAACCTACATGTTTTTTATCAATCATTTTTAATTGTCCTTTATCTTATATCTATATTGTACCAAAAATGGTACAATATTTCAACCCCTACTTACAAAATTTTTGAGTAATTTTTAAGATATTCAAAATATTACTCAATCCCTTTTAAATCAATGGTTTACACCGTTCCTCTTTATAATATTATAAAAATATATAAAAAGAGGTTAAAAGATAGGGTTTAAGGTGTTTTCATGGCTTTTAAAAAGTTTTACACCTTATAGGATAAACGTGGTTAAACTTTCTTCACCTCTTATATATAAATATATTTAAAAGTATCAAAAAGTTTAATCAGCTTTAAACTGAAAGGAGCATTGATTTGAATGGATTATATTAAAGAATTTACATCGACTTTAGAGGCATTGGATAGGTCAAAAAACATTTCAATGGTATTTTTAGATTTTCTAACATTAAGTATGTGTTCGTTAGCACAACCCTTTTACCGGAGCCAGAACCTAGAACAGCGATATAAGAATACAATTTGTAACTACACAAAAGAGCAAGCAGAAGAATTTTCAAAACTGCTTGCTCTTTTAATTTCAGCACTTGAAGAAAAACATCAAGACTTTTTAGGACAAATATTTTCAAACCTAAATTTAGGCAATTCAAATAAAGGTCAGTTTTTCACACCGTATCATGTTAGTAAAATGATGGCGGAAATCAATTTTATAGATTTAAAAAATGAAGTCGATAACAAAGGCTTTATCACCTTAGCAGAACCATGTTGTGGAAGTGGAGGAATGATTATAGCATACGCTGAAACAATGAAAGAAAAAGGATATAACTATCAACATCAACTCTATGTTGAAGCTGTTGATATTGACGAAATTTGCTTTAAAATGGCATATATTCAACTTTCTTTATACGGAATTCCGGCAAAAGTTGTAAGAGGTGATAGTATTACTTTAAGCTTCTTTGAAGTTCTATACACACCATTTTATTTTCTAAGCAATTTTGAATACAAACTACGACAAATTATGACACACAGACAGGATATAATTGAAAACAAACAAGTAATTAAAGAACCTGCACAGTTGACATTATTTAAGCATTTATGTAATTATTAGCAGCTTGGAGTTAGGTATGAAAACAACTAAATTTCAGAATAATTTTATATTTAACAATATTGATAGTAGTTTTAATGAAAAAGATAAAACTATACTTGTTAAATTGGGTGAATATTGGCACAAATTAGATACAAACGGCATTTTATCTAAAAATAAGATTAAATGCGACAATCTAATAAGTTTCTTTAATTCAAATTTGATAGTAATAACTCAAAACAATAAAGAAGGAGTAATTGATAGCAATTTTAATGTAATTATAGAACCGAAATACAATACAGTTGAGCCATATCTTTACAATGAAAATCTAATGATATATCAACCTTTTACGGAAGGTGAAACAATATATTATCGACCTGCGATATTAGATTTAAAAGGAAATATTGTTTTAGATTTTAAGTATGATGATTTAACAATAATCTCTTTAGAGCCTTTCTTATTGATTGCAAAAATAAACAATAAATACGGTGTAATAAATTTAAAAGATGAAGTCATAATACCGTTTGAGTACGAATATTTAAAACCTCACAATGAAAGAAGTAAATACTTAATTGCTGAAAAAGAATATTCAAACTTTGGTATTATAGATATAAATAATAATATTATTATACCTTTTGAAAAATATTGCCGAATGCAGTTTTTAAGTGATGAAACTTTTATTAAATCTTATGACAAATTTACACATCACGAAAATTTAATTTTTGACTTTAACAATAATAAAGTTTGTGATACAAAATTCAAGTTTATTAAAGATTCTGATTGTGATAGCGATATTATCGGTGCAACAATAGACTTTGAAAATTGGGGGTATATTGATAAATATGGTAATACCATTATTGATTTTAAATACAAAGATGTACACGATTTTGTCGGAAGTTACGCATTTGTAGCTAAAGATTTAACCGAAAAAAATCATGGCTTAATTGATAAAAACGGTAATGAAATTCTACCGTTTAAATTCAGCTTTGTTGCTCCCCTTGAAATTAAAGCTTTGAATAATGGTGAGATGTTTATAATTGGTCAAAATGGCAAATTCGGAATAGTAGATAAAAAAGGAAATGCCGTTATTGATTTTATTTATGATTATATAATCGAATCAATGGGCTATTTAATAGTAACATACAAGGACAAGTACGGTATTTTTAATTCAGACTTTAGTCCCTTAGAAATAAAGGAAGTGAATTTATGAAAAGAAAAAGACTAAGATTTTATAATATGAAACCTATTGGATATTTTGTAACTGTTTTAGCAGTTACAAAATATAAAACTATTGAAATTGTATTTGTTAAAAAAGGAGAGTTTTCAATCAAATTAGATTTTGATTACAGACCAAAGACACAAGACCATAAAGGTTTTTCTATCATCCTCAATCTGTTCTATTTGGAATTCCAATTTGAGTTTTATGATGTAAGACATGTTGAAGATTATGACAAATCATAAATCTAAACTTAAATAAACATCATCCATTTCATCTTGTGTAATTCCAATATAGCGAAGAGTTACACTCGGTGATGAGTGGTTAAATAATTTTTGAATTATAGCTATGTCATAGCCGTTATTGTATGCGTGATAGCCGAATGTTTTTCTCAATGTATGAGTTCCTATTTTTTCTTTAATTCCGATTGACCTTGCGACTTCATTTAAAATTTTATATGCTCTTTGTCGCAATAAAAAACCTTTATTCTTTCTTGATATGAATAAAGGCTCATTTTCGTTGTATTGTCTTGATTTTAGATATTCCCTAATTGCACTTTTGGCATTATCTGATATTGGAAAATCTTTAAACTTATTTGTCTTGTTTTCTCTTAACCTAATCCTATCTTTGACTTTACCTTTTTCAGCTACATCCGAAATTCTAAGTTTAAGTAAATCACTTATTCTTAAACCCGAATTAATACCAAGAACAAATAAGCAATAATCCCTTAAACTTTGTTGTTTGAGAAGTTTTTTAATTGTTTCAATCTGTTTTAAACTCCTGATTGGTTGTACAAATTCCATTTAGTTTACCTCCTTTGTGGCTAAAAGCCTCTTATAATCAATAATACACTTTATATTAATATTATAATTTATGTATTATTCAAGGTAAACCCCTTTATTTACAAGGGTTTACAGTTTATTTCAAATATAACAACAGGAATAATTTGGAATAAATTTATCAAAGATACACAATAATAATGTGTATCATTCAAAATCAAATAAGTCTTTTGCTGAAACTTGTAAAACTTCTGCAATTTTAAATATCATTTTCAGATTTGGAAACTTTTCAGAACGTTCAATTTTACCAATGTAGGACAGGTCGCAGTCTAATAATTCGGACATGCGACTTTTATTATATCCAAGTTGTTCTCTATATTTCTTAACATTATTAGCAAATTTAATACAATTAGACTCAACCATACTTTAATTGTGCTATAATACTTACAGTCTAGTATAGACTATAAGTCTAATGATAAAATTTGTTACGACTAATTTTGACATAGGCATGTGTTATATTGTTACTGTAAATATAAAATAATATTGAGGAAATTATGGAACAAAAAAAAGTACAGGGGTTTTTACAAAAAACATACAAAATAATTGTTGATTACCAACAAGAAAAGCTAAAACAATTACACTGCGGTGAAAATACTGGTAATCAATTTAATATTTTTGAAATTATCGGGATTTCAACAAGAGAAGTCTATATGTGCAGAATATTAGCAGAGTTATTGAATCCTAATGGTTGCCACTGTCAAAGGACTAAATATCTTGATTTATTTTGTAATCGTTTTTTACCTGACAGAATCAAAAAAGAAATAAAAACCGAGAATGTATCAGTTATAACGGAAGATTTAACCAAAAATCTTGATGACATTGGCAAAGAATACAGAAGAATTGATTTTGTAATAGATGAAAAAGACGGTCATTATATTCCTATAGAAGTAAAAATTAATGCCCTAGAACAACAGGAACAGTGTTCAGACTATTTATATTCTACGCGAAAAATATATGAAGAAAGACATAAAAATAAAAATGATGCTGTTATTTTCTATTTGACAAAAACAGGTGAGATGCCAATAAGTATATCTAGTGAAGACGAAGACAGTGTTATGTGCATTTCATGGATACAATTAGTTGATTGGTTAAATGAATGCATTTGTCAAATTGATACAATACGAAAAATTCCTATAACAGAAATAATTATGCAATATAAGACAGCAATAGAAAATTTTTTACAGGAGGGTAATAATACCATGGATGAAAATATAATAAAAATGATAATTGAAAATGCAGAAAATCTTGAATGTGCAGAAAAAATTGCAGAAAATATCGGAGAGGCAAAACGTAGCAAATGGATAGAGCTTAAAGAAAAAATAAGAGATAGAATAACAAGCCAAAAAAGTTATGATGAAAATAAGCTTTATGACGACTCAGATAAAATAGCTTATGCAAAATCTGAACCGGTTGATAATAATATTGTTCAATATCACGTTATTGTATATGAGAGTGGTAAAATTCAAAAAGCAGAAATTTGGTACACAAAAAACGATAATGAAATTCGTTATAATCGTGAAACAAAAAATTCAAGAAAAATTATTGAATTTGTCGATATTATAGAGGATGAAAAATTAAATGAAAAAGCAAAAGAATGTGTATCATTTTTATTTGACTAAGTATACTATGACACAAAATGACGTATGTGGATGTTAATATATAGCAAGAACAGAAATTGAGGTTTTACATGTCAAGATTAAACAAAACTGAAGAAATAATAGAACTTGCTATAATGTTTCAAAATAGTTACTGCGGTTTGTGTATTGATGATATTCAAGAGCATTTTGAATGTTCAAGACGTTCGGCAGAAAGAATGAAATCGCTTTTGTTTGATATTTTTTCTGACAAGATTGAGGAAGTTCCAACACTTAACAGGAAAAAACGCTGGCGGTTTGTCAAAGGTTCAATGAATACGCTGATATCATTTTCGACGGATGATTTTGCAAATCTTGAATACTTAAAAGGCTTATCTACTGATGAAAATAAAAAGAAACAGCTTGATGAACTTTTCGCAAAAATTAAAGCTTTAGCCCCTCAGAAGAATTTGAGAACTCTTGATACTGATTTATCTGCAATTTTAGAATCAGAGGGTTTTGCAGTCAGACAGTACTCAAGAGCTAAAGCAGAACCTCAAGTTTTGGAACAATTAAGGACTTCAATGCTTTCATTTAAGAAAATAAGATTTGATTATCCGATAAATGATGATACAAAAGTAATTACGCTTAACCCATATGGTTTAATTATTGCTGATAAATATTATCTTGTCGGTTTTAATGACTATGTAAACTCATTAAGGCAATACAAGGTTGATAAAATCAATAATTTGTCGATTTTGGATGAATATTTTGAAAAGGATGAACATTTTTCATTGCAGAACTATTGCAATAATTCTTTCGGTATTTATCAGGAAAAGCCATTAAATATAATACTTGAATTTGATAAAACTGTCGCAGAAGATGTGTTAAATTATCATTTCCACCCGACACAAAAGATGAAAAAACTTGATAGTGGAAACATACGGGTTACATTTACAGCAGGCGGAACCTATGCGATTTGTCAGGAACTCTTTAAATGGGGTTGTAATGTCAAAATAGTAAGACCAACAAAGTTGAAAGAGTACTACAAAATTTGCTTATCTGATGTATTAAATCTTTACTAGAAACAATAATACTGCAACAAACAACATAAACAGAGGTAAAAATGAATAAAAATCAAAAAATAGCTTTAATTTCAATCATTGCAATACTCATTATATCTGTAATTGTAATAGGAGCAATGCTTTATCATCCGGTTCATATTTGTAAAGAGATATTGCCTTATTCCGATTCCAATTATTGCTTTGCACTTAGTACAAAACTACCTAAAGTAAGAAAACAATACAAATTAAAATATAGTTTGATAGACAGAAAAAATTTAGAACAGATATTTACCAACATAAGAGATTTTCAGGGTGAAACAACTAGTGAAATGTTACAAGAGCTTACTTCACCTGAAATTCTTGGTGATATTGATAAGCGAAACCAAAAGATTGACGATATGGTTGCAAATTTTATTTCACTTTGCGAAGATGCACTTGTTGATGCTGAAAATGAAACAAGGTACCATAATCGTAATAAATATTCAGGAAATTGGATAAATTATAACCATGTATTTGATGCCGCAATAAGCGAACAAAATGTAGCTGAATTAAAAGAGGTATTAAAGGACGCAAAAGAAAATGGGGTATTCCCTGCTGATATGGCAACCCGATTAAGACAATTTAGAGCACTGGGTACTCCTTACTGCGAAATTGATTCTCTTGGCTCAATTACTGACTGTGATGGCAATCATTTAGGTGTTGTTTCTAATGTATTTAAACCGTTAGGAACAAATAATACATCAAAAACTTCTTTCGGTGATAATGCGAGCAATAAAACTGTAAAAAGTGAAACTATAACTTTGGAAAAAGCTATTGCACAGTACAAAAAAGACTATGAGATGTATGGTAATCCAAAAGTTGAATATGATGATGTCGGAATGCCAATGACAGAACCAAATTATAGTAATGCAGGTATGCCAAAAAGTCTTGCATTAAAAGGAGTTTCTATAATCTGTTTTGAGTGGGCAAATATGGGTGATAAAAGCAGATGTACATCAAAAGAATTAAATACTATTGAAAAATTCTTCAAAGAAAATACAGATATTGATTGGAATAATGAAACTTTTGATTATGAAATTACTCCTTAAGACCACTATTTGACGCATTTCAGGGTTGTTAATATAATTAAAAAAAGAGGAAAATTATATGAAAACAGAAGAACTAATTTTTAATACTGCTGAAAGCATTGAAGATGCTCAAAGAGTACAAGTCGCATTAGAGAATACTCAATATGACTTATGGCGAAACTTTAAAAAAGCTGTAGCAACTCAAATAGATGTTAAACCTACAATTCCTTTTGACAATAATATAGATGTACTTGGGTATGATACAGAGAATGGGAAACGGCTAAATCTATACTTCAATCTTGATATGAACGAATTTGCAATTCCTAAATTTCACATTGGTGCAGGCATTTCAAATATCGGGCAAGATACTTTAGAAGAAATATTTATGATTACAAATATTTCTACACTTGTAACCAAAACTTCTTTTGAAGAATTGGCTGAAAAATATGCAGATTGGATTAAAAAACAATTGGAAGCAAATAAAAATTAAGAATACAAATCAAGGAGGTGAAATTGAAAATAACGCAACTTAAAAATAAAATTAAAGGAATACACGCACCGTTAATAGAATTGTACAGTTCACAATCTGAAAAATACCATCACGCAATAGAAATTGCTTTTGGAAATAAAAATTTAGCACTTGTTGTAGATAACAGTAAAGTTGCTTATGAAATCATTGATGTACTTAAACAAGAATTATATAGTAGCAGAATAACATTTTTACCTTTAGATACAATTAAAAAAGCCCCTGAAAAATTCGAACGACCAAAAATTGATGGTGTTATTGATTACGCAATAAATTTAATCAATTTTGAAGATAAATATCGTGATGCTATTTATTATGGATTGGGTGAAACCCTAATTGTTGAAAACAGAGATATTGCCGATAAATTAATTAAAGAATATCGTATGGTAACACTTGATGGCATAATATTCAATAATGATGGCAGTATTATAAAAAACAGCCATACTGCTATTAACAATTATCATTTTCAATATTTCAAGGATTGGTTATTTTTGACTGACATCAATATTGAAACAGCTTTAAAGATGATTAAACATAAATCAGAATCAGAGATTAAGTCAATAATTGATTTGTCTTTTGATGAGATTGAAGATATGTTAATCAAATACGATATTAAGTTAACAGATAAACTTACTTGTGAAATTAAAGAAGGTATAAAGCTGACTGATAGAGAAAAAGATTTTTTCATACTTGTTAAGATGGGATATACTCTTAAAGAAATCTCAACTGAACTAATGGTTACAAGACCTGTCGTTAAGAAAAACATAAATATTTTCATCACAAAACTTCTGCTAGGTCTTTATCCCGATTTAAAAAAGCAACAACACAATATTTAAAGAAATAATTTATCTATTTTCAGCTATCCAGTTTAAACAGGAATAATACTTTAGGTTCTTTTATATATAAAATTATTTAAGAGAACTTAAAATTTAATTCTGCTTATTTGGTTTGTGCTATAATTCATTTGAGGTGTATGATATGTCAAATGAAAAAGCCGTAAAACCAAATTGGATAGAAAAAGACACCTTAAACATGGATGATTTGCAATTATTTGAATTATTTTCCCAAAATATACTTGTATTAGACAGCAAAAATAATAGCATCTACCTTTTCGCCACTTATGTAAAGCTATCACCTCAAGAATACAAGTTTTTGCACAGAATTTTAAAACGAAATGGTAGAAGAATTGCAGCCAAAAATTTAATGGAATCTATAGGTGCTAAGTGTGATAGTACTAACTCTACTTTTGAGGATTATTCTTACGCAATAGAAAATAGCATTAAAAGTAAAATAATAAAAGCATTTAACAAACGTAAAAATTTATCAGAAAAAGAATTTGAAGAATTACAGGCATTGAAAAAAGCCAAGAAAAAAGGAAATAACTTATTCTTAAAAGAAAAACTTAAAAAGCGTGAACAAGCAAGATTAATAAAGTATAAAAATAAAACTTACTATGCAATACCAGATTTAGAAGATGTAGATTGGTTATTAACACCAAATGATAACATTAATAATGATGATAGAGACACACAAAATATTTCTACGATAGACTATGGTGACTACATACAAGAGATTGACCTATCTGAATACCTAAAAAGATTGATTTATTGCAAAAACAAGTCGTATAAAGCTTTTTGGCCATTTTCTGTTAAGAAATGTTAAAATAATAGAATGCTAATTTTTAACTATGTCATGTTTGGTCTAGTTACCTAAACAAAATCCCCCCACCCTCCTGTGTCCCCCATTTGATGCTATAAGTTGTCAATATAAGATTTGACTAGTTTTTCAGTTGCATGATTTTTTGATACCTGATTTAATATAGACAAGTAAAGGGTTTTAATCCAATTATTTGACGAAAATCCTTTAGGGATATTTAATTATTTTAAATTAAAAAATTTGTACATTGAAAACTAAATAAAGTAAAAATCTAACACACAGGGGTAAAGTCTATAAATAACTAAGCACTTCTCTATTTTAACATAAACATATATTTATTTCAATAGTTTATTTTAATTTTGCTCCTGTAAAAGACCTAAAAGAGAACTTCTTGAGGGTCTAGTTGTGTTGCGATTTTTTCAGAAAGGAGACAAATGACCAAAATATGCAAACTTACAGATTTTGCTTATTTTAGATGCAGGAAAAACTCGAAAATTCCTGCAACCAAAAACGGTTATCATGATGCAAAGGTTTGCAACTTATCCGAATTACAGGTCAACGATTATAATGTTGGTTTACCAATGCGTCCAAATGGTTTAATCGCCATTGATGTCGACGAAAAGAATGGGAAAAACGGTATTCAAGACTTAAAACATCTTGAAGAACAGTATGGGAAACTCCCGCTGACATTAAAACAAAAATCCTGTAATAACGGTGGTTATCACCTCATTTTCAGTGATGAAGGTATTGTAAAGCCGAGAGGGAATCTTGGCAACAGTATTGATATTCGCTGGAACGGGTATATTTTAAGCGAACCTAGTGTCATAGATGGTAAACCGTACAAATTCGTTGATGGGATTGATGAATCTCGGAAATTTGTTACAATCGCACGATTGCCGTATGAATGGATTAGCCTGATAAATGGTAATAATTCGTCAGAGCCGGAATCAAAGTGCAATTACAACAATGTTGCAAAAGTGTTCAAGCCGTCTATTATTCAGCACTGTGAATTAGGAAAAGTGTTTGAAAATTGCCGCTTTTTACAGTTTTGCAAAAATGAGAGCCAACATCTCAGCGAACCTCAGTGGTTTTCTATGATATCACTGTTAGCACCGGTTATTGGTAGTGAAAAGATAATTCACGAATTATCTTCAACATATCCGAAATATTCTTTTAAAGAAACTGAGTTGAAAATTCAGCGTGCTAAAAGATTTGGAAAACCACAAACCTGTAGATACATTTCCACAAATTTCCCAGAAATATGTGGGGAGTGTAGTAGTAACAAGAATAAAAGGAGGAAATAAATGACACAAACTTATGAAAAAATCGTTAATACACCGTTAGAATACGGGATAACAACAGTAGAAGACTTTTTGAATTTAAAAGCCAGGGATTATCAAGATACCAGTTTCATAAGTAATCAGGTAATCAAATATGATAAAGGGCTTAAAATAGCTGGAAATTTAAATCGATTAATGCAAGTTAAAGATTATATTGCAAGAGTTGAAATAAATATTCCAAAAGAGGATGATATAACCCCTGAAAAGTCTAGGTTTATTACAGTTAAACCCAAACTTGCAGCTACGGTTAAAAATCCGTATCTTATACTAGACTGTTCTAACAACAGGACAGAAGATAAAAATTTTGAACCTGTATATGAAGTAGAACTGAAAGAGGCAATAAGTGGTCGAGAATTCAAAGTTAAAATAGATTTTGATAATATTGCAAATGACAGGTTATTTAAGTCAGGAGTTAAAACATTATCTGCTTTAGCGTACAATGAAATTTCTGAATTTATTGCTAACTTCATAACCAAAAACAATCCAAAACAAGTTACCCAATATTCAAATTCTGGAAGAATAAACATATTAGGTAACATGGATTGGATTTGGTCAAACTCCGCATATATAGATGGCAAAATGTATGGTGCGGATAAAAACGGTAATATATCTATTGGAAACGATAAATATATTAGGGTTATAAAAAATTCAAGAAGACTACTTCCGATGTTTGTTCCAAACTCAAAACCTATTGAACAAGTTGTAACAGATTTGTTTAATAACATTTTTGAAAGTTGGAACGGAGCTATTGAACCATTTCTAGCTTTATCCTTTATGGCAATGTCACCTTACTGTCCGGAATTTTGGAAAAAGGAAGGTTTTGGCTCTATTGCTTTTATTGGTGATACAGAGGCTGGTAAAACTGAAATTACAGGTTTAGGATTGGCTTTATTCGGATATGACAAGTCCTTTATGGGAACAACTCGTAACACTCTTGTTGGAGTTGAACAAAAAATGAATACAGTAAATTGTATTCCTGTCATAATTGATGATATAAGCAAATTTAAACTTGGTGGAGACAGTTTTATAGATGAGTTAAAAAGGCTTATGACAGGAGCAATAAGAGATAAAGGCAAAAATGGTCAAGAGTCAGGAGCCTTACCTCCATGTTGTCCGTTTGGTTTTAGTTCAAACTATCTACCTACAGAAAAACCCGAAATAATGAACAGGATATTATACCTTGATACAGAAAATGTCAATTTTAATCCTGAAAAGTTCAATTATTTTGAGGGAAAAGGTGTTAAGGAGTTATCTTGTATTCTACCGTATATCTTAGATGTCGGCTTTGATACAATAAATAAAATTCATACAGAAATTAAGCAAATGCTGATAAAGAAATATGTCGGAATATCCGATAGAATGGTTAGTCAAATTGCCATAGCGTTAACAGGCATTGAAGTATTCAGAAAAATATCAAACGGTAACATAACTGTGCCAATGGATAAAATAAATGAATACATACTTACTTGTATGAAACGATTTAAACAAACTCAAAGTCCGATAGATAAAATACTTGATGCTATGCCAATATTGATATGGGAAAGACGTATCCAAGAAGGATTACAATATAAACTCAATCCGGATAATCTAACCATACTTACACTTCACAAAACTGCGATGTGTCACGCATATAACAGGTACTTTGAAAGTGATATGAGTAAACAGATTAATTCACGTCAGATTAAAAATATTGATGGCGAAACTTATAAAATCTTGAAGTTTAATAAACCTCAAGATATTAGGGGTAAAAAACGTCACAGTATAATAATAGACATCTCAAATCATCCATCACGTGATGATATTTTGGCAAATCATCAAAAAATTATCCAATCTAACGAGAATAATACATGGTAATAAACGGTGTAATAACGCTAAAAGCGAAAAATAGAGAGGTTTTATTACCTCTCTATTTTAACCACCACAATATTTTCAACTACTTTAGTAATAAAGTAATAAACTTTTAAAAACATATAAATATATAAGGAGGACCTATTATGGGCTACGAAATCTTAAATACAAAAGAAGTTGCAAAACTTCTAAAAGCTGATATAAGAACAATACAAAGAAATGCTGAGGCTGGTAAATATCCAAAAGGTGTATGTGGTAAACATGGTAGACATTGGTTATTTAATCGGATAAAGCTTATGGAGTACATTTTCAATGAGTGTGTATAAAGATAAAAGAACAAACAGTTGGTGCTATAAATTTGTCTATAAAGGGGTGCAATATCACCGCTGTTTTAAAGGAGCAACTAAAGACGAAGTTATAGGGTTTGAATGTGTTGCAAAATCTGAGCTTAGAAAATCAAACTATGATATAGCTTCTGACAATCATAACTACACCCTATCACAAATTATTGCTGAATATAAAGAGTTTAGAGCTAATAATTATGCACGACCTGAAGAATTTGATTATGTTATTGATAAGTTCTATTCATTAATTGGAAATAAAATAGCAGAACAAATTACCCTTGCAGACTTGGAAAAATATAGGTCATATCGCAAAGGAAAGGTCAAAAACTCTACAATTAATAGAGAAATGGATAATATAAAGCGAGTGTTTTCACTCGCTTTTGAAAATAAAAGGATAAGATTTAATCCTTGTTCAGAACTAAAAAAATTAAAAATAGAAAATCCGAATAAGCGGTTTTTAACAAAAGATGAGGAAGAAAAATTACTAAAAGTTGCAAATCCAACAATGAAAGTAATGATTATACTTGCACTTAATACGGGTATGAGAGTAGGGGAAATTCTTAATCTAAAATGGGAACATATATTTTTCAAGCTAAATTATCTTGTCGCTTTAAATCCTAAAAACGGTAAACCAAGAAAGATACTTCTCAATAAAACATTAAAAGCAGAATTAGAAAATTTACCTAAAATTAGTGAGTATGTATTCTCAAATCCAATAACGAAAACAAAATATAAAAACATAAAAAAGACATTTTCAAGGACTGTCGAAAGGGCAGGTATTCCTCATATTACTTTTCATGAATTAAGACATACAACAGCATCAAGATTAAATGAAAAGGGTGTGGATATTCTAACAATAAAGGAAATCCTAGACCACGCTGATTTAAAAACAACTCAACAATATACACATACTCCAAGAAAAAACATTTTAGATGCTGTGAATATTCTTGAAACATATTAAGACACAATAACGGATTTGAATTATACTAGTCGAAAATTAGTCGAAAAAGAAAATAAAAAACAAAAATAAAGGACTTACAAATACTGTAAGTCCTTTATTTTTAAATGGTCGGGATGACACGATTTGAACGTGCGACCCCCTCGTCCCAAGCGAGGTGCGCTACCAAGCTGCGCCACATCCCGACGGAGTCATTCGCTTTTCGCGAACAAGTCAATTCTAAAATAAAAAAAATCTCACGTCAAGTCCTTTTTCTTTTTAATTTTTTTTGATTACGTATTTTTAATAATTTTAGCTTTTGTTTATTTGTATGCTACAATAGATATATTATGGTTAGGCTAATAAATAAAAACAATGTCGGTGTGATTTCAAATGTTGCATTCTCTATACTAAAAATGCAAGAAAAGTTGACATACATTCGAGAATTCAACAATCCGAATATTTCACCTTGTATCTACGTAATGTGGCATGAAAATCAATTCTGCGTGCATGGGTTACCGGATAGAGGAAATGTGAATATATTAATAAGCAATTCTCTTGATGGAGAAATCGTTGCGCAAGTTTGTGAAAAATGGGGATTTCAAATTTGTAGGGGTTCTGCAAATAGAAAAGGTTCTGTATCTTCTACATTGAAAATGCTTTCTAAATTAAAGAAAGGTGAAAATGTTGCAATTATGGTTGATGGTCCTCGGGGTCCATTGCATGAAGTTAAATCCGGTGCAATTGTTCTTGCAAGAGAAGCAAATGTTCCTATTGTACCAGTTCATTGGATTTCTACAGATAGAACATTTAAAAGACTTCCATCTTGGGATAAAATGGCATGTCCGATTGGTCCATGTCGAATTTTGAATGTATATGGAATGCCAATTTATGTTGGAGATAGAGAAGACAAAGAAGTTGCTAAAGAAATTAAAGACTCATTATTGAATTTGGCAAATAATGATACTGAAAAATTTAACGAAGCAGTAAGTCAGGGATTATGGAAAAGAAAAAGATAAATGTTTCAATGCTCCAAATGACATCTGTTATTGGTGATGTTGAAGCAAATTGTCAAAAGGTTAAAAATTTAATAGAAAAATATTTAGATAAAAGTACAGATGTCTTAGTTCTACCGGAAGTTTGGACTGTCGGTTGGGCATGCCAGCATTTTCGAAAATCAGCGCAAGATTTGAAAGATAGTAATGTAGTTAGATTTTTATCTTCAATAGCCCAAAAATATAATATTAACATTATTGGTGGAAGTTTTATTACTGTTAAAGACGGTAAATACTACAACACTTGCCCCGTAATAGACCGTAACGGGAAATTATTAACAACATATTCCAAAAATCATTTATATTCTTATTATGGTTGTGATGAGGGTAAATATATAACAGTTGGAGATTTTCCTGTCATGGTAGAGCTTGATGGGGTTAAATTCGGACTAACAATTTGTTATGATATCAGGTTTCCTGAGATTTATAGAGCATATAGAAAATCTGGAGCTGATATTTTAGTAAATTGTGCCGCTTGGGGTTCTAAAAAGCCTATTCCGTGGGAAGTTATGACAAAATCTCGAGCTGTTGAAAACCAATGCTATATGATTGCGTTAACTCAATGCGGTTATATTGAAAATGGAGAATACAATTTAGGAGAATCTCGAATTATAGACTATAAGGGCGAAGAACTTGCTTCTATCAAAAATCGAGATGAAGAAAAGATTGTATCTGCTGACATTGAACTTGATGAAATGTATGATTTTAGAGAAAAATGTACTGTACTAAATGATATTAGGGATAAATATGAGGTGAAGATATTATGCGAAAAATAATAGCAATGTTATTAACTTTTTTTGCAACAGTTTCAGTAGTTAGCGCCGAAACCATTACAAAAACAATTTCATCTTTAGGTGTAAATAAAAGCGCAATAGCTGTTTCAATAAAAGAAGCTAAAACAGGGAATGAAGTATTTGCAATGAACCAAAATACTCCAATGCTTCCCGCTTCAACTCTAAAACTAGTGACAACTTATGCAGCTTTAAACACTCTAGGCAGAGACTATAATTACTCAACAAGTTTATATAAAAGCACAAATAATGATTTATATATAAAACTCGGTGCAGACCCGTTTTTATCGTCATCTGATTTGAGCAAACTATTCCAAACTGCAAAAGAGAAAAATATCATTGCACCAAAAAATGTGTACATTGACTCTCGAATTTTTGACAGCGTAGAATGGGGCGAAGGTTGGCAATGGGACGATGATTTGAATCCTCTAATGCCTAAATTTAGCGCTTATAACTTAGACGGAAATTTGTTGAAAATCGAAATTACTCCAACTGTTAACAATACACCTGCAACAATTGTGACAAAACCGTTTTATCCTTTAACATTTATGAACCTTGTTACAACATCTTTAACCGATAAAAATTCTGTAAAATTATCAAGAAATGCAAATTTAGCTCCAAATATTTTAACTGCAGAGGGTGTTGTTTCTAAAACTGAATTTCTAAAAGTTCCTGTAAATAACACTCGAAGGTACTTTGTGCTTAGAACAGAAGAAGTTTTAAGAGATAAAAAGTTTGACTACTTCAAACCTATAACAAATGTTTCTTTACCTGTAAAAAATGTTTATAAAGTCGCAGAAGTGACTCATAGCATTGAAGATGCTCTAACTGAGATTTTACAAAACAGCAATAATATGGTTGCAGAAACAACATTCAAACTTGCAGGTAGTATTTGGGCAAAATCACAAGGAAACCTTAACAATTCAATGGATATGTTGAATTCTTACCTGAAAAATTTAGGGTTAAATACCGATAATATCAGAATTGTTGATGGAAGTGGAGTTTCAAAAAACAATATCATGACGTCCGATTTTATGACATCATTCCTTGTAAAAATTTATTCGGATTCTAATTTTGAGGAATTTGAAGCATATATGCCATCTCCAGGGGAGGGAACTCTGAAAAACAGAATGTTATATTTCAAAGACAATTTAAAAGCCAAAACAGGAACATTGTCTGATACAAGCGCAATTGCAGGATATATCACAACAAGAAAAGGTAAAACTTATACCTTTGATATTATGATAAACGATGCTAAAACATCTCCTGCCGATAAAAAGAATATTGAAGAGCAAATTCTTCGCAATGTATATGTAAATTACTAGAGGATATAAAATATGTACGAACCGGAATTTACCGTAATCACACCAACCTATAATATTGTTGATAACAACCAAGCTGATGATTTTACACTACTTGTATCATTGTTGGGAAAGCAAACTTATCCATATATTGAACATATTATTATCGACAACAATTCTCAAGATGGAACTGTTGATTTCTTGAAAGAATACAAAAATAGTGGTTATATAAGCTTTTTCTCAGAACCCGATAGAGGAAAGTTTGATGCTATGAATAAGGGAATTCTTCGTGCAAAAGGTAAATATATCGGATTTTTAAGTTGCGATGATTTTTATCACGATATCACCGGAATTGCAGATATTATAAATGTTATGGAAGAAGAAAATGCCGATTTTTGTTTTTTCCCATCATATTGTATTCAACCTGACGGCACAGCATTTCAATTTATCCCATCAATGTTAAATGTTTTCCAAGTTGCGCCATGCCCAAGACAAGCAATTATTTTTAAACGAGCTGCATTAGAAAAAATGTCATTTTTTGATGAAAAATTTAAATTAATGGCAGATTATGATTTGATTATCAGATGTATTCTTGCAGGGTTAAAAGGGGTAATGTTTGACGGAAACATTGTAACTTACAAAATGGGTGAGCAAATTATGAAACACTCTGTTCAATCAGAAGCAGAATGTAACCACATTTTCTACAAAAATTACAAAACAATGTACCAAATGACAAATGAAGTGTTAGAAAGAATGGTTAAGTATTCTGAGATTCCAAAACCGTTGTTAGATAAACTTGTTCTTAAATTTCCACAAGAGGATAGAGAAATGTTTTATGACCGATATCAACAGATGTATGATATGCGAATACAAGCAGTCCGTAACATGCGGGAACAAGAACGCAGAAGATAATTGACTATTCACCTCGCGCCATTTTCTAAAACTTTTTTTGTAAAATCTTATTAAAATATTTGCAAAAAATATTTTCAAGTCTATAATTAAAATAAGATAGTTATTATATTAGAAAGTTAGGAAAAGATGAGTGAACAAAAAATAGCAGTATTAGGTTGCGGACTTTGGGGACGTAATATCGTTCGTAATTTTTACAATTTAAATGCTTTAGGAATGGTTTGCGATTTAGATGATGATAATATCGCAAAAGTTAAAGAACAATATCCCGGAATTAAAACTACAAAAGATTTTCATGATATTTTAAATTCAAAAGAAATAACAGGAGTTGTCGTTGTAACTCCGTCACATACACACTTTAAATTCGTTAAAGCAATGCTTGAAGCCGGTAAGCATGTTTATGTTGAAAAACCTATTTCGACTGTAGCTCAAGAAGCTAGAGATTTGACAGATTTGGCTGATAGCAAAGGTTTAGTTTTAATGGTTGGTCACTTGTTGTTGTACCACCCGGCAGTTAACAGGTTGAAAATGTTAGTTGAAGAAGGCGCTTTGGGTGATATCGTTTATGCTCAAAGTGATAGATTGAATATCAACTACTTCAAAAATGATAGAAGTGTAATGTGGGATTTAGCACCACACGATGTATCTATGATTAGCTATGTCTTAGGTAAAAATCCTCAGCACGTAATTTCTGCAATCGGTTGTTCTTCTGATGGTAACGATATTATGGATATTACTCATATCGGTATCAAAATGGAAGGTGGAGCTGTTGCTCATATTACAGACAGTTGGATTACACCTAAAAAACACGTTCAATTATTAGTTAGAGGAACTAAGAAAACTGCAATTCTAGATGATACAGTTCCGGAACATAAATTGACTATTTATGACAACTTTAAAGCAGGTAGCAGTGAAAATATTCAGCTTGACTATTTGGAAATCGAACCGTTAAAACTTGAATGTCAGCACTTCATCAGTTGTTGTGAAACAGGTAAAAAAGCAAGATCAGATGGAGAAAATGGTTTTATCGTTGTAAGTATTTTGGAAGAAGCAGAAAAAATTATGCTTGGTGATAGAGCAAAAAATCTTGACCACGTTGATTTTGCACTTTCTAGAACTAAGAAATAATAAGTTTTAAATTTGTATTACTACGGGAGACGAAAGTTTTTCGTAGTAATTTTTAAAAAGTAAGAGAGGATTAGGGATTTATGAAAATTAAAGATAATATGGCAAATATCGTGTCTGTTTCACGTATTTTTGTGGCTTATATTGCAATTGGTTTATTGTTTGTTAAATCAACTTATGCTTATTCTTGGGCAGTAATTTTGACAGCAGTAGCATTTGCGATGGACGGATTAGATGGATATATCGCAAGAAAATACAACCAATCATCTGAATGGGGTTCTGTTCTAGATATTATGGGTGACAGAATTGTTGAAGCTTCATATTGGATAGTATTTGCAGTTTTGGGTTGGTTAAATATTTTATTCCCATTGATTTGTGTTGCAAGAGCATTCACAACAGATAGTATTAGAAGTGTCGCACTATCAAAAGGTATGACTGCATTTGGCGAAAAAACAATGCAATCTACTTCTTGGGGTAAATTTATTTGTGCATCAAGATTTATGAGAATTAGCTATGCAGTTGCAAAAGTTGCGGCATTCATCTTGTTAATTTTTGCTTATATTCCGAATTTATGCTCTTGTATCGCTCTTCCATTGAGAATGATTGCAGTTGCGTTTGCATGGATTGCAATTATTTTCTGTGTAGTTCGTGCAATTCCGGTTGTTGCCGAAAGTGGTAAATTATTCGAGAAAAAACAGGAAGACTAATCGTTATGGCAAAGTTAAATATTGTATTATATGAACCTGAAATTCCTCAAAACACGGGGAATATCGCAAGATTGTGTGCTTGTTGCGGTGCAAGTTTGTATTTGGTCGGGAAGTTAGGTTTTTCCCTATCCAGCAAATACACAAAGCGTGCAGGTCTTGATTATTGGGACAGTGTAGATTTGCATAAACTAGAGTCTATGGACGAGTTGTATGATGAATTTCCAGATGGAACTTTTTATTATTTGACAACAAAAGCAGATAAATTATATACGGATATTGAATTTAAAGATGGAGATTTCATTGTTTTCGGACCGGAAACAAGAGGATTACCGGACAAATACGTTAGAGATTCTCATGCCAGAACAATCCCGATGAAAGAGGGACAACGAAGCTTAAATCTTTCAAATTCAGTAGCAATTGTAGCTTATGAAGCGATACGACAAAATGGATTATAGATTACCAAAACGCATTGAAAATTCAAATAAATCAACTTATGGCAGAGTTTTAAATATTGCAGGCTCTGATTATATGACAGGAGCTGCTTATTTGTCTAGTGTTTCAGCACTCAAGGTTGGTTGTGGATATTGCTTTTTGTGTTCAACAGAAAGAGTTATCTCCGCAGTTGCAGCACAAACTCAGAATATCGTTTTTATGCCGTTGAACGATTTAGAAAAATCTTTGCAAGAAAACATTTTTGATGTTGTTGAAATCGGTTGTGGTTTATCTCAATCAGATACTGCGGTTGAAATTTTCAATACTACAATAAAAAATATTTCTAAAGACAAAATTTTGCTTATTGATGCCGATGGATTGAATATTCTATCAAAAGAACCTCAAATATTTACATCTCTAAATTTGAGAAATATTGTCTTAACACCACACCCTAAAGAAGCCGCGAGATTGCTAGATTGTACACTTGAAGAGGTTTTAGATAATACATTTGAATCTGCGCAAAAAATCTCTCGAATTTATAATGCAATAACTGTTTTAAAAACTCATAGAACGGTTGTTGTATCACCAGAGGGAAAAACGTATATAAATACAACAGGGAACAATTCTATGGCAAAAGCAGGATCAGGAGATGTTCTTGCCGGCATGATATCAGGATTTGCAGCACAAAAGATAGATTTGTTTGAAGCTTGCGTAATTGGAGTTTACTTGCACGGATTGTCCGGAGATTTGGCAAAAGAAGAGCTTACCGAATATTCAGTTATGGCTGAAGATTTGATAAGCTACATTCCTTTATCAATTAAAAAATATACTAAGCAATTCTGCTAAAACGAGCAGGAACTTCTTTTGCAGGTGTTCCGTGTGAAACAGCATAAGCCATATTCAATTTAGCAAAGTCGTTATTTTGAGCATTATCAATTTTATTTAAATTTTCTAACAATTTTTTAGCAGCATCTTTTTCTGCTTGAGAATAAACTTTTCCTGCGTTAACGTATTCATATCTTTTAGTAACTGCTTTCAAGCCTTTTGTTAGCATATCTTCTCTACCGGTAAATGTAACTTTGTTAATCATTATTTTCTCCTTTTTATTTTTACCTTTCCTACTTTATAATTAGTAAACAACTTTAATCCTATAAAAGAATAGTCCAATCGGGTAATTTTACTCTCCCCACTTGGACTATTCTCTTTCTTATTATACCTTTATTGTACTTTGTAATTTTATTAAGTCTATAACTCTAAAGAATTAACTTACAATTTGTTGCATAATTTCAAATGGTTTTTCAACTACTTTCATTGTTTTTCTTGTAATTATACCTCTTTTTAATTCAGTAAAGCTTGCTCTTTTTGAGCTAAATTTATTTTTAAGGAATTCATAAGCAACTTTAGGATCACATTTTGTACCACAAGTGAATAAATCAACCGCAGCATAACCAAGCTCCGGCCAAGTATGAATCGCTAAATGACTTTCAGAAATAATTACTACACCAGAAACACCGTAAGGACTAAACATGTGAAAACATTTCTGAACAATAGTTGCGCCACATTCTAAAGCCGCATCAATCATATATTTTTCAACCTTGTCTATACTATTCAAAGTATTTGGGTCACATTCAAAAAACTCAGCTAATACGTGTTGTCCTAAATGTATTTCGTCTAGTTCAGAATTCATTTGAAACATATCTAATGGTGAATCTGTCAATTTATCAATCTCCTTATAAATAAATGTATATTTTGCGTACTATTAAATAATATAATAAAAAAAATATTTTTTTGTGCTATTTGTAATATTAATTTCCTACACATTTTTCAATAATCGTCGTAACTACACTTATACAATACTTTACAACATCTCTTCTATATTAAGATTTATTAATATTGTTTTCAATTAGTCTGGTTTATTATAGAATTCAGGTATGAATAATAAGATTTTAGTAGTCGATGATGACCAAGCAATAAACGAACTTATAAAAGTAAATCTAGAACTGGCAGGTTATGGTGTAGTTCAAGCTTTTGATGGTATTAAAGGTTTTGCGCTGGCAAAACAAGAAATGCCATCTTTAATTATATTAGATGTTATGATGCCTGATATTGACGGATTTACTGTTGCTAAAAGAATTCGTCAAAATGAAGAAACAAAAGAAATTCCGATAATTATGCTTACGGCATTATCCCAATTGAATGACAAAGTTAAAGGTTTTGACATCGGTGTTGATGATTATTTGGTTAAACCTTTTGAAGTTGAAGAACTTTTGGTGAGAGTCAGAGCATTACTTAAACGAACAAACCAAATTCCTGAATCCGCTTCAACAAGAGATTTATTAACATTGGGTGATATCACATTATTACCGGAATTATACAGTGTAAAAATCGGAGAGAAACAAGCAAAACTAACCCCTATTGAATTTGATATTTTTAACTTGTTATTCCAAAATCACGGCAACATGGTATCTTCTGCCAAATTATTAAAGGACATTTGGGGATATTCTCCCGATGATGATATTGAAACTATAAGAGTTCATATCAGACATCTAAGAAGTAAAATTGATAAAATCTCAAATGGTAAGAAGTATATCGAAACCATTTATGGTGGCGGATACAAATTAAACATTTAAAAATTTTTATTTAAACTTGTAAAAAAAGAGAGTTCTTACAAATTGTAAGAACTCTCTTTTAACCTTTATAATCAGCTTTGAACTAAGCTTGAGCTTCTTCTGTTTGAGCAGCAGCCTCAGCAGCAGCTTTTGCAGCTTCTTCTTCAGCTTGCTTTTTAGCTAATGCTTTTTTAGAAAGTTTAACTGTTTCTTTTTTAACGTAGTTCAAAGAACCGTCTTCGTTGCAGTTTTTGATTAAGTAAGCAACGGTTTCAGTTGGTTGAGCACCTTTAGAAATCCAATCAAGAGCAGTAGCTTTGTCCAATTTCATAAGTTTAGTTTTAGGATTGTAGTGACCTAATTCTTGAATTGGTCTACCTTCTCTTTTAGTTGTAGAATTGATAACAATAACTCTGTATGTAGGGTTTTTCTTAGCACCCAATCTTTTTAATCTGATCTTTAACATTTCTTCTTTTTCCTTCTTTTTTGTTTGTCTAAATTGTTCGGTAATTCAACCGCCGCTTGTTGTTTTACCTAAAAAGGGTTAAAGAGGAATTACCCTTTTGTACTTAAATTTAATCATAAATACTTTTTTAGCGCAATAGTTTGTTAATAAATGTGGCAAAATATGTGCTTAGTTCGTTTGTATGAGTTGCTTTTATTATTTTTTGCGATAAAATTTGAAAAGAATACATGTATAGGAAAATAAAGGATATTAAAGATGAAATCAACATTAACGAAAAAAGAAGACAATTTAGTTAGTTTAAATATTGTAGTTCCGGCAAAGGAAGCTGATTCAGCTTATAATATGGCAGTTAGCCGTATTTCTCAACACATCAATATTGACGGTTTTAGAAAAGGAAAAGCTCCAAAAGCTGTTGTAGAAAGACACGTTGGAGTTGATAGAATTAAACAGGAAGCATTGGAAATGATTCTTCCAAAACAATTGAACCAAGCTATTTATGATAACAAATTAGACGTTATTTCTCAACCTGCTATCACTGATTACCAATTTGAAGCTGGCAAAGATTTAGAAGTAACTGTTGAGGTTGAAACCAGACCGGAAGTTAAATTAGCTGATTATAAAAATTTAAATGTAAAAGCAGAAGTTCCTGCTAAAGATGATGAAGCTTTCAACAAAGCATTAGAAGGATTTTTAAATCAACATGCTTCAATGGAATTAGTACTAGACAGACCATCAAATGAAACAGATACAGTTGTATTTGACTTTGACGGAACTTGCAACGGCGAAAAAATCCAAGGCGGATCTGCTAAAGGTTATTCCTTAGACTTGGCTCATTCAAACTTCATTCCAGGATTTGCTGAACAATTAGTTGGTCACAATATCAAAGATGAATTTGATATTCAAGTTACATTCCCGGAAGACTACCATGATGAAAAATTAAAAGGACAACCGGCTACATTTGCTATTAAACTTAACGAAATCAAACAAAGAGTTCTTCCTGAATTAACAGATGAATTCGTTAAAAGTGTAAGCAGATTTTCAACAATTGATGAGTTGAAAGCTGATATCCAAGATTATATCGACCACCAAAGAGAAAGCTTGAAAAAATCTGCAGGAGAAGCTGCTGTATTCAAATCAGTAGTTGAAGCTACAGAAGTTGCTATTCCTCAAAGAATGATTGATAGAGAAATCGAATCATTGAAAAATGAATATCAACAAAGATTAGCATACCAAGGTATGGATTGGAAAACTTTTGTTGATGCCCAAGGAGGAGAAGAAGCTTTTGCTAAAACATTACAAGAAGATGCGAAAGCAAGAATTAAAAACTCTTTAATCATTGATAAAATTGCTAAAGATGAAAATATTTCAGTAGAACAATCTGACTTCTCTGAAAAACTTTCTCAAATGGCAAGTGTTTACGGTGTTGAACCTCAACAAATGTTGAAACAATTCAGCCAAAACCCAGAAATTTTATCATCTTTATCTCAACAAATCATCAATGATAAAGTAAGAGATTTCTTGGTAAACAATAACAACATTGAATATGTTGAAATTACAACTGACAAAGAAGCAGTTGAAGCATAATTAAATAAGAGTATAATATTAAAATAAGAAAGGGAATTAAATCATGAGTTTTGTACCTGTTGTTGTAGAACAATCAAGTCGTGGCGAAAGATCATTTGATATCTTCTCAAGATTATTGAGAGAAAGAATCATCTTCTTAGGCACAGCTATTGATGATATGGTAGCTAATTTGGTTGTAGCACAATTATTATTATTAGATAGTGAAAATCCGGAAAAAGATATTATGTTATACATCAACTCTCCGGGAGGTAGTGTAACAGCAGGTTTCGCAATTTATGATACAATGCAACACATTAGAGCAGATGTTTCTACAATTTGTTTAGGACAAGCTGCTTCTATGGGTGCATTCCTACTTTCTTCCGGTACTAAAGGTAAAAGAATGGCTCTACCTCATTCTAGAGTCCTTATTCACCAACCTTTAGGTGGTGCTCAAGGTCAAGCGACTGATATTGAAATCCAAGCTGCTGAAATTATCAGAATTAAAAAATCATTAAACGATATTTTAGCTGCTAATACAGGTCAATCTCTTAAAAAGATTGAAAAAGATACAGATAGAGACTATATCATGACACCTCAAGAAGCTCTTGAGTACGGTATGATTGATAAAGTTATTTCTAGAGATATAGTAAAATAACACATAGCTAATTGGAGATATTATTAAATGCCAAAGCATGATGATGACAAATTAAAATGTTCTTTTTGCGGAAAGACTCAAGACCAAGTTAAAAAATTAATTGCCGGTCCTGAAGTTTACATCTGCGATGAGTGTGTTGAACTTTGTAATGAAATTTTAGATGAAGAGTTCTTTGAATCTAAAGAAAAAGAGGGTTCAGCAGATGGTGGAGCTCCTGAAAAAGAAGAAAAAGCAATTCCAAAACCTCATGAAATAAAAGAATATTTAGATCAATATATTGTTGGGCAAGATGATGCTAAAAAAGTGTTGTCAGTTGCTGTTTACAACCACTACAAACGTTTAAAACACAACAAAGAACATAACAAGGATTCAGTTGAAATTCAAAAGTCAAATATCTTGTTAGTTGGTCCAACAGGTTCAGGTAAGACACTACTTGCTCAAACTTTAGCAAAAATGCTTGATGTTCCGTTTGCAGTAGCAGATGCGACAACATTAACAGAAGCAGGATATGTTGGTGATGACGTTGAAAATATTCTTCTTCGTTTGTACCAAAATGCTGAATTTGATTCGGCTAAAGCTGAACGTGGTATTATTTATATTGATGAAATTGATAAAATTTCAAGAAAGAGCGAAAACACTTCTATCACTAGAGATGTATCTGGTGAAGGTGTTCAACAAGCTTTGTTGAAAATGATTGAGGGGACAGTTGCACATGTTCCGCCACAAGGTGGAAGAAAGCACCCTCATCAAGAATTTATCGAAATTGATACAAGCAATATCTTGTTCATCGTTGGTGGTGCCTTTGTAGGCTTGGAAAAAATTGTTGATGCAAGAGCTGGTGAAAGTAATTCTGTTGGTTTCGGAGCAAAAGCAGCAATGTCACAAGCTGAAAGAGAAGCAAATGCAGTTAAATTGTTGAAAAAATTGCAACCGGAAGACTTGTTGAAATTCGGTTTAATCCCTGAGTTTATCGGTCGTGTTCCGGTTTATGCAGTGTTAGATCAGTTAAATGAAAAGACTTTAAAAATGATTTTAACTGAACCTAAAAATGCTGTAATCAAACAATACCAAGCATTGTTAAAAATGGACGGTGTTGATTTGGAATTTGAACCGGAAGCAGTTGATTTAATCGCTAAAGAGGCAATCAAACGTAAAACTGGTGCGAGAGCTTTGCGTTCAATTGTTGAAGAAATTATGTTAGATGTTATGTACGATGTACCAACCAAAGAAAACATTGATAAATTTGTTGTAACAGCTGATATGGTTAAAAACAGAAAGAATGCAGAAGTTGTTCAACTTCCGACAAAATCTGAAAAAGAAAACGAAATCATTGCTTAATTGATTTATATAGAAACAAAAAATACCGTTCAAAATAGATACTTTGAACGGTATTTTTTATCTTAGTTATTTATACAAAAACTTTTTCTTTATCTTCTTTAATTTTTGCCATATCTGTATATTTTTGGTCAATTTGTCCAGCTTGATACAAATATTTATCCCTAATATAACTCAACCCGATAACAAATGGTAAACCAATTGCAGCCAATACTTTTGCTTTTGGAGGTAATGATTTTATTCTTTGTGCAAATTGTTTAACGGGAGTATAATCTAAGTTGCCCTTTTTAATAATTGTATCTACGCCTTTGTCAACAAAACGGGCAATAGGAGCTGAATGTCTATAACCTACCGCCCCTGCAGCACCACAGGCACCTGTTAATAGCACAGCTTGAGCGGCTGTAGTTGCATTGTTCTTTAATTGTGTACCTGCACATTTTGCTCTGTTAGACAAATCTCCCTTGTCATTACTTACCATTGTGCCGATAACCGGTCCTGCGATTGCTTGAGTTGAAAATGATGTCATAATTTTTCCCCTTTCTTTAATTGTATCTTTTCCCTTACTCCTTTATAAAAAATTTTTAGAAATATGAATTGCTAAAAATACAGGTGTTAAATTCTATATTTTTCTAAAATACTGTAATTAAAACCAATTCAGCGCTTCACAATTCTTAATAATAGTTAAATTAAATACCACCATTAGGGAATAATATGTAATTTACTCTTATTCTAAACTCCGATAAAAAAGAGTAAAATAAAAAAATGGATATAAAAAGAGAAATCGGTTCAAAGATAAAGCGAATTAGACATAAAAAAGGTATCACGCAAGAAAAATTAGCAGAACAGGTTAATATTTCTACTTATACATTGATTGGTATTGAGAATGGCAAAAATTTTATGACTGCTCAAACTATGCAAAAAATCATTGATTGTCTTGATATAACGCTTGAAGAATTGTTCAATGCCGAACATCTAAAACCGACAAATGAATTGGTTGAAGATATACATGATATTGTAAATAGTGTTAAAAATGATAGGGATAAAGTCGAAGAAATTTATAAGATATTAAAAGCAATTACTTCATATTAGTTTTGCAAAACTTCTTTTTTATGCGAAAATTATATAAAAGGGAGAATTGTATGGGAGAGTCAAAAACTTTAATTTTAATTGACGGACACGCTTTGGCATTTCGTGAATATTATGCACTGGAAAGAACAAATATGAAGACCAAGGACGGAACTCCAACTTGGGCTGTTTATGGTTTTTTCAAAGCAATTTTTGATTTATTGAAGAATGAAAAATTAGCACCTGATGCAATTGGAGTTGCTTTTGACGTTTCTCACCATACTTTTAGAACCGAAAAATACACAGAATACAAGGCAAATCGAGAAGCAATGCCTGACCCGATGCGAATTCAAATGGGCTTGATTTATGATGGACTAAAGGCTTTCAATATTCCAATTTATACTAAAGAGGGCTTTGAAGCTGATGATGTAATCGGAACGATTTCTAAAAGAGCATGCGAACTTGGGCATAAAGTATTGATTTTGACAGGGGACCAAGATTCTTTCCAACTCGTGGATAAAGACGGTTGTGTTAAAGTTATTATCCCATCTAAAGGAGAACTTGTTGAATATAACTGGGATAAAGTTTATGAAAAATTGGGTGTTTACCCAAACCAAGTTATTGACTACAAGGCTTTGCGAGGCGATACATCAGATAATATCCCTGGGATTCGTGGAATTGGTGAAAAAACAGCCGTTAAACTATTATCTGAATTTCAAACGGTTGAAAATGTTTTGAATTCTGTTGATAAAATTTCAGGGAAATCACTAAAAGAAAAAATTCAAAATGGACGTGAACAAGCAGAATTAAGCAAATATCTGGCAACAATTGTTCGAGATGTTGATGTTCCTTTTGATTTTGAAAAAACAAATATTGAACTTCCAAATATCGCTGAAGTTACAGAATTTTTAAGAAGTATGCAATTTTATAGCTTCTTAAAAAATATCGAATTTATCTTAAAATCTTTTGATAAATCCGGTCAAGATATATCTTTAACGAATGAAAATAATAATGCGGCAATACCTCAAACTGACAATTCAAACGGGCAATTGGGATTGTTCGCCCAAGCCGTACAAACAGAAGTTAACAAAACAAATATCACGTCAATTGCAAAACTTGTTACTGATTCTCAAGATTTCAAAGATATGGTTGAAAAATTGTCAAAAGCCACAACAATTTCTTTGAGAGTTTTGGCAGATGTTAAAAATGCAATAAATTCAACGATTTACGGCATTGCGTTTGGAATAAATAAAAATTTTACATTTGATGAGTCATTAAAAATAAATATGGGAGAAGAAAAGACAGAAGCCTTTTATATCCCGATTTCTCACAATTTTGAAAATCAATTATCTCTAGATTTTGTCTTAGAAAATTTAAAACCAATCATTGAAAATTCTAAAATAAAAAAACTGACACATGACGTTAAAGTCGAATATAATATTTTCAAATCATTTGACATAAACCTTGACGGAGTGATTTTTGACACTATGCTTGCAAGCTATATCAAAGATACAAATGCGTCATCTGTTTTTGATATCCAATGCATGGAAAGAATTGACCATATATTACCGACAATGGTATCTGAAAACAAAAAAATGAAATTTTCGGATTATGACGTTGATTTTGTAAAAAATTACACCGGAGATGTTATTTCGAGCTTATTTGAACTTACAAAATACTGGGTTAATTCGCTTGATGAAAAAGAATACAAAATTCTTCGTGATATTGAACTTCCAATGGCAAAAGTACTTGCAGATATGGAATTTATCGGAGTTTCAATTGACGAAGCTTATTTAAAAACATTGACAGAGGAATTTGATATAAAAGCACACCGATTAGCACAGAAAATCTATGACCTTGCAGGTGAGGAATTCAATTTAAATTCTCCAAAACAAGTTGGGGAAATTCTGTTTGACAAATTACAATTAAAAGCTCGTAAAAAACGTGGAAAGTCTAAAAATTCAACCAGTGCTGAAGTTTTGACACAACTGGCAGAAGAATATGACATTGCAAAATTTATTTTGGATTATAGAAAATACACCAAATTAAAATCCACTTATACAGAGGCTTTGCCATTACTAGTTGATAAAAAGGACAACAGAATTCACACAACCTACAACCAAACCGTTACAACAACAGGCAGGTTGTCATCGTCTAATCCGAATTTACAAAACATTCCGATAAGAACAGAAGAGGGAAATAAGATTAGAAATGCATTTGTGCCACGAGATAGAGAGAATTATTTGATTTTATCAGCTGATTACTCTCAAATTGAATTGAGGTTGCTGGCGCATGTATCAGGAGATGAGCATTTAATCAATGCTTTCAAATCCGGAGTTGATGTTCACACACTAACTGCTTCTAAAGTTTTTGATGTTCCAATTGAAAAAGTGACAAAAGATATGCGTTACAAGTCTAAAGCAGTAAATTTCGGTATTGTTTACGGTCAAAGTAAATACGGACTTGCAAAAGCATTGGGTATCAAAGCAGAAGAAGCAGAAACTTTTATCAACAAATATTTTGAAACCTATCCAAAAATAAAATCATATATGGAAGATATGGTTGCACTTGTCGAAGAACAAGGCTATGTTGAAACTGTTTTAGGCAGAAAAAGATACCTTGAAAAGGAAATTTCAAGTCCAAATGCAATGATAAGAGAGTTCGCAAAACGTGCGGCAATCAATCAACCTATGCAAGGTTCAGCATCAGATTTAATCAAGCTTGCGATGATAGATTTTTCAAACAAATTGAAAGAAAACAATTTAGACTCTAAACTGATTATGCAAGTACACGATGAACTTATTGTAGAAGTCAAAAAATCAGAGTTAGAACAAGTTAAAGAATTAGTTTTAAAATCAATGGAATTAGGTCAACCATTACAAGTTCCATTGCTCGTAGATGTGAATGTAGGTGAATCATGGAAAGAATCATAAAATTTATATTAATAATTTGTGTTGTATTTGTTGATAGTTTTGTTCCTGTCAAAGCGGCTGAACAAATGAATTTAAGTACATTAATTACCGCACAAACTATTCCGTATGAAACTTGTACAAAAGTTTTCAATACAGACAATGTATCTTTGCTATATTTAACAATTGCGGCAATAAATGCAAACCGTTTTACGATTAACGAAATTCAAACAAAATCTGGTTATGTTCTATTTACAGCGGTTAATAAAAAATTTCTTGCAACGGTATTAAATGTAAACACAAATCAAGGAATGTTAAAAATCACACCTGCTGATAACAATTATTACTTTCAACCTGGGATTGTTTTGAACATCTTTAAATATGTTGAATTAAACTTAAATTCTAAACCTGAAAATGTTAAGTTAAATTAGATATCAGTAAAAAGTGAATAGTTCGCTATGCTTTTTATTCCCTCCCACCTACGTGGGGGAGGGCTAGGGACACTAGTTGAACCGGCGAAGAATGAGCCGTGTGAAACTGCGTGCCGTATGGCTGAGGGGGTAAAAAGGAGTGAAAAAGCACAAAATGTCCACCCCTTGCGGGAGGACCGAAATCTGTGATTTCGAGGAGGGGTATATTATTAATTGTCATTCCGAATTGCGGATTTTGGTAAGAGTGAAGCGATAGCGAAACTCGTCCTAGGGAGGGCTGCGTTGAGCCGGCCGACCTGCCAATAATCCAAGACATGTTTCGGAATCTCCTTAACTTTTGAGACCCTGAACTGGTTTCAGGGTCTCTTTATATCAAGGTATAACAAGATTTTTGGGGTTTGATACTTTGTTTTATTTTTATTATGGAAAAGATTCTGAATCAAGTTCAGAATGACTATTTGGTGTGCCTACCAAAGGGGTTGTCAATCTGAAAACTTAGAAAATTTATGCGAATAAAATGAGCATTAGATTTTCTTGTTATTCAGAATATGTCTGTTTTAAATTTGTTCTACACCATCATACAAACAGATTCCGACTCACGCACTCGCATTAATCGTGCCTACACTTCGTTTCGCACACTGCTTGTACTGTCCGGAAGGACTTTTTGATGTGCTTATAAAGTAGCCCGTCATTCTGAAAAGATTAAAAAACTACGCAATTTCTAATTGCGTAGTTTTTATCTTATTCAGAATCTGTTAAAAACTTTTCACCACAGGTTCGTTGATTTACCTTGAAAAATTTTACTTACATTTAGACTGACCGTCTATTTTTAATTGTGATAAACATTTTTGATAAGCTGTGTTTTTCTTGTTCAGAACCCACCAAGTCGCACCCCAACCTTCGGTATCATTTCCTGTAACATATCTGGTTTTGGGATTTCCACCACTCGGAAAAATCCCATGGTCAGTCAAGAAAAATTGAAAAAGGTCCCAACCAAGACGATTTTGCCCATGATTTGGACCGTCAATATCTGCCAAAATATACCCGCAAGTACAAGCGGAAGTCGACTTATCAATACAATAAACAAAAGTATCCGAAGACAAGTTGCACGCAGCATTTCTTGGGTGGAAAGTTAAAGAAACACCATTGAGCAATAAAACTTTGTATGTATTTCCTTCACTTGCCAAATTCCAATTGTCACCATTAAATTGATTTCCGTTTAAATATTTCATTTTAGTATTTGATATGCAATTTTTACCAATAGTAGGATTAGACGTTGTTCCACAATCCTGCAATAATTTCATCTGACTAATCAAAGGTTTTGCCATATTATTTGCACCATTAGCAGATGATGCTATAATATTCCAACTCCCCGGACTACTTTCATCTTTGATAGCCAACTGAAATGCTTGTTGCAAAATACTATAAGTTTGAGTCAATTTTGAAACAGTTTTTGTTTCTTTATATTTATTATTTATCATTGGTATAGTCATCGCTGCAACCACACCAATTATGCCGAGTGTTATTAATACTTCAGCTAAGGTAAATGCAAATTTTTTATTCGGAGTTATACCTCTGAAAAGCTCTCTACAAGCGGGTTTTAAATTACCCCCCCCCCGAAACTCGCTCTATGACTGCGTTTTGACATGTTTATACTTCCTTTCTTTTATTATACTTAACTCGTGTGCGTATATTTATTATATCTGATTTTTTGAACCTTTGCAAGAGAGGGTTTATTCTAGCCCCCTCTCCCTTCCCTCTCCCACAAGGGGCGAGGGTGTCTATTTTATATTAAAATTTTTGCTTGTTTGCAATCAAAAATATTAACTTTTGTAAAAAATAAATTGAAAATTCTAAAGATTGTCATTAAAAAATCCGATATAAAGGTTACAGTTACGAAAAATGAGGTAAATACAATGAATTTTAGATTTGATGATAGCACATTACTTGAACACAAAAACAATAAAGATAACGAAACTAACAGCTATATGATTATATCCAAATCGCCTACAGTTGAAGAAGCCGATTTGCAAAACGTGATTCAAATTATTGATGAATCCGGAAATGAAGTAACTTGTACTTATGATAAATTCCTTGAAATCTTTGATGAACAAGGTTTAGAAGGTTTCATTATGTAATTAAATTTCGGATAAAAAAAATAACGAAAGTCTCTCAAAATAGAGAGACTTTTTTATTGTTAATATTTTTCATATTATTGAATTTCCGGAAAATTTTTATGCTAGTATAAAGCTATGAAAGATTTTACCCATTACACAGTAATGAAAAATGAAGCAGTAGATGCACTAAATTGCAAAGACGGTCTTATTTATGTCGATTGCACCCTAGGTGGTGGAGGTCACAGCGAATTAATTTTACAAAGAATTTCTCCAAACGGAAAATTAATTTCTTTTGATATAGATCAAGATGCAATTGATGCTGCCAGTGAAAGATTAAAAGCTTATAAAAACTTAACAATTGTAAAAGATTCTTATACAAATGTTAAGCAAGTTTTAAAAAATCTTGGAATCGAAAAAATCACAGGCGGAATTCTGTTTGACCTTGGGGCTTCATATCACCAACTAACAAAACAAGAACGGGGATTTTCTTTCTCTAAAGAAGCACCTTTGGATATGCGTTTCAATATGGATTCAAATTTTTCTGCGTACGATGTTGTAAATGATTATTCTGAAGATGAATTGGTTAAAATATTCTCTGAATACGGCGAAGAAAGATTTTCTAAAAGGATTGCAAAGAAAATTGTTGAGCAAAGAAAGATAAAAAAACTTGAAACAACAACTGAATTAGCAGACCTGATTGTAAATTGCACACCTAAAGTAAAAAGCCATATTCACCCGGCCACAAGGGTTTTCCAAGCAATTAGAATCGAAGTAAATCATGAGTTACAAAATGTTAAAAACACATTAAATGACGTATTGGATTTATTAGACTTTGGTGCTATAATTAGTGTAATAAGTTTTCATTCACTTGAAGACAGATTAGTAAAGCAAACATTTAAATACTATTCGACTCGTTGCCATTGCGAAAGAAATCAAATGGTATGCAATTGTCCGCCTCCGGTAATTGAATTGGTCAATAAAAAACCAATGATGGCATCAGAAGAGGAAATAAAAGAAAATCCACCGTCAAGAAGTGCAAAACTAAGAATTGCAAGGTGTATAAGAAAGTAAAAGTTTATTGGTAGGTAGTTTAGGGAATGACATTAAATACAGCAAGAGTAACATTTGAAGAACAAGAATTATTATTCAAGAAGAGCGATTACATCGCAAATCCGATGAGAGAAGAATCTCCGGTTGTTACAGGTTCTTTTTATCAAGCAAAACCAATGACTATTCGTGAAATGGTTACACGAAAAATTAATAAATCGTTGTGTTGTTGTTTAATGCTAACAATAGCAATTACTTTTGTTAGTTATTATATTTCAATGAACTACGAGGCAAAATTAAACTCTCTTGACAATGAAATCGTAAGATTGAATGCTGAAAACCAAGATTTACAAGCTGAGTTAGACAAGTACAAATCTTTCAACAATGTTGATAATAAAATTGGAGAATACAACTTACTTCAAAAAGCAGACAAAGTTATTGAAGTAACTGCAAGAAATGCAAAGAAAAGTGTTATAGCTCCGACCAAAACAGCTTCTAACAACTTTAGTTGGGCTTTAGGATATTAATTTATCTATTACATTTTTGCCAACAAAATATCAAAACTTACCATAATTTATTAAGGAATTTATACTTTTGTTTGAAAAATACCATACTAAAGTATGAATTTTCCCAATCCGGATTAAAGTTATTTATTTTTATGCCGTATATATAAACAGAAGGCATGTATTCAAAAAGGATAAATTATGGATAAAGAAGAGAAAAAGCAGGTTGGAGTTTCATTATTTGGACAATCAGACTACTTAGTCGGAGAAGATCCAATAGAAGAAATGTTTGCACTTAATCTTGGGGATTTCATTGCAGAAAATTTAATCTCAGAAGATTTGGCTAAAAAAATCAGCACTAAAGCTAATAAAAAAGAACGTCTTCAAAATCAATTGAAAGAATTGATTGATATTTATTCTTCAAAGAATACTCTTTGCGTCCTCAATTTTTCAACAAATGAAGAACAAGCTATTTATACGTCAATTTCAAAATCAATTGTTCAAATGCTTGAAGTTGAAAGTTGCAAAATCTATTTAACAAAAGATAAGAAATTAACACTTGTAGGTAATTCTACAACAGAAACAAGCGAATGCAATGTTAAACTTGATGAACTTATGCATCAAGATATTATTCAAAAAGAAAATCTTACATACATTCCGATGAGAAGTTCTGTTATGCCTGCAGGAGTTATTGAAATTAAATCTGAAAAAGAACTTGATGAAGATTATTTAGAGTTAATAATAAGTATTGCAAACCTACTGGGCACAACTATTACTTTACAAGGCGAAGTTGAACACACAAATCAATTAATTTCAGATAACTCAACATCAGAAATTGAATTAAAACAACAACGAGCTGAACTTACGGCATTGATTGGTGATTTATGTGATTATCAACAAAACTTTGTAGAATCACTTGCAAACGCAGTTGACAGAAAAGGTCAATACACCGTTTCTCACTCTAGAAATACCGCAAAACTTGCTCGTGGAATTTGCAGGAAATTAGGATTAAATGAAAAAACAACTGACTTGATTTACTATGCGGGATTGTTGCAAAATATCGGGAAAATCACATTACCGGAAAAAATCTTCGCAACTAATGGTAAATTATCTTCTGACGAATTGCAAAAAATCAAAAACCACATCAACGTTGGGGTAAATTTACTTATGAATATCAATTTCTTATCAGAAGTTGTACCGTATATTACTTATCAATCAGAAAGAGTTGACGGTTCCGGAACTCCTGAGGGGTTGAAAGGTCAATCAATTCCTCTTGGCTCAAGAATCATTGCAGTCGCAGATGCTTATTCTGCAATGACCTCAGACAGACCATTCAGAAAAGCAATGGATTCAGATAAAGCACTAGAAATTATCACCTCCGAAACTGATACAAAATGGGACAAAGATGTTGTCAATGCTCTTCAATCAGTAATTAAGGAGTAATAAAATTTTATTTACAAAATGCACAGGGCGAGAAAATTCTCACCCTGTGCATTTAATCTGTTCTATTTAAAGCTTTCCGTTTTAGTTTATTCTTTATAATTTTTTACTTTGTTGATTTTGTTTCAATAAACTCAGTATTTGGCGAAAACTCTTGTTTTTCACTATTCATATCAAGTTTATTGACAATGCTTGCACGTTTTTTACGGAACAACATATCAACAAATGCTTCCAAACGAGTAACAAAACCGGCTTCACCAGTTTGCTCATCAATAGTCAAATTCAATAGTGGTTTTCCGAATTGTTTTGCTCTTCTTGTAATTCTTTCAACCATCAATGAATCCGGGCCACAACCGAAAGCTGTAATTGTAATTACACCATCAACCTTGTTATCTTTCAAGTAATGACCTGCACTACCCGTCATTTCATCTTCATTCGCCCAGTATTTTTCATTCCCTAAGCTTACAATTCCTTCATCTAATTGTTCAGAAGATAATTGCAATGAAGTACAAACTTTAACGTCCATTTTTTCTAACTTATCAAATATCTTCATACAAACACGTTCATCATAAATATTATAACCATGCCCAACTAATGCAATTGAAATCGGATATTCTTTTGAAGTATTTGAAATAACAACTTTACCTTGCAACGCATAGCTCAAAGCTTTAGAATAAGGCATACCGGATTTTGTCATTACATAAAAATTGTTATAACATCTCCAACCTGCTTTTGAAGCTTTTTTGATAAGTTTCATATCTGTTATGCCAAATGGTTTAACTGCTTCTGCCAAAAATTCATACAAGCCTTGATTTTTTTCAGATTTGTCCAAAGTTGCTTCAATCATTGTAAAAGGCTCTTTAACAACGTTACGAACCAAATCAGGCAAACCTCTGATTTTTGAACAGTTATAAATTTTGTTATCAATTGATTGCAATGACGGAACTAAAATTTTATCTACTCCTTTGTGAATAAGATTTAAAATATGTCCGATATAAACTTTAATTGGTAAGCAAGTTTCAGTTACAACCAAAGCTGCACCGTCTGACATCGTTTGTTTTGTTGTAACATCTGATAAAATAATCTTTATTCCCAAATCATTAAAAAAGCCATAATAAAAAGGGTAATTGTTGTAAAAAGACATTGCACGAGGAATGCCGATTACTTTTTCTTCTGATTTTGAATTAGTCATGCGTTTCTATCCCTACATTTTTCTACTATATATATAATAGCTCAAAAAAATTTTTTTTAACCTTTTTTGAAGATTTATTTACTATTTCAAAAAGAAATAAAATTCATCTTAACATTACTTCATATTTAAATACAAAAAAGGCAATTAATTAAAAACAAAATACTTTAATTATATATAAGAAATATCTAGGATATATATTTTCTTAAAGGAACAGGATAACAAATCAATAGGGAGGACAACGTATGGGCGTTGGCGCAGAGGATTACATCGATAAGATGTTAGTACAAAAGTATCAAGAAGAACGAGTTGATAACCACGATAATATGGAATCAATGGTTGACCCAAACAAGATGATGGAAGCAATGAATGATTACGCAGCTACAGTTCGTAACATGATGGAACTTCGTCAAAGACTTAACATTGCTTGTTATGCAATCAATGCAAGAACAGCAAGATATCAAAGATCCATGGGGCAACAATAATAAAAAAGTTTTATGTTGAATTGTGCCTATTTTTGATAAAATAGAAATAACACAAGGAGACAATGCCATGGGAAAAATTATCCTAGGTTCTTCTTCTCCCAGAAGAGCCGATATCATTAGAAAACTAAAATTGGATTTTGAAATTATTCCGTCTTCGTATGTCGAAAAACATGACAAGACGGATTTCTCTTATGATTTTGTAGAAAATTTAGCTTATAACAAAGCTCTATATGTTGCTAAAGAACATCGAAATGATAAAAGATTAGTTGTTGGAGCAGACACAATTGTTGTTATAGGCAATAAAATTTTAGAAAAGCCGAAAGATTTTAAAGAAGCAAAAGAAATGCTAACAGAACTTTCCGGACAAACTCACTTTGTGGTTACGGCAATTGCGGTTATAAATCCTATAAACTTAAAGTATCATATCAAATCAACAACAACCTACGTAACATTTGAAAAACTTTCAAGAGATCAAATAACATCTTACATTCTTAATTTTAACCCTCTTGATAAAGCCGGTTCTTACGGAATTCAAGAACTTCCAAAAGGTTTTGTCAAAAAAGTTGATGGCGAAATTGATAATGTTATCGGTTTACCGGCTAAAACCCTCAAAGAGCTTTTACAGTTGGATTATTCTTAATATTTATATAAAAATTAAAGTCAACAATTGACAAAAGATGAAAACACCAACATAATATTAATAATTGGGAATTTAAGGGACTAGAGATGAAAAGAACAGCTTTTACATTACCGGAAATTTTAATCACATTGGGCGCAATTGGAATTGTTGCGGCAATAACAATTCCTGTGTTGTTTTCAAACATTAATAATGTAAAATTTAGAAATCAATACAAAAAAGCAGTTTCAACATTAAACCAAGCAGCACTAATGGCTCAAGCAAAATATGAATATAATTTTGCAGGAACGACATCGGTTTGCGGTGATGATAAAACGGTCGCAGGAGAACATCACCCAGAAAAGGAAATGTCATTCTGTTCAATTCTAAATTCAACACTATCAGCAGCAACGTATAATGGTCGGGTTGGAGATTTGCAAAAAACTGACAGAGGACAAAATGTTGGAACTTATGAACTTAAAGTTAGGGATACAATAAAAGAAAATTATAAGGACTTTTTATCTTATTCTTTAGCTGACGGAACACTTATCGCATTTGATCCAAATGCTAAAGGTTGTGAATTATCTATCGGAAACAGACTTCAACAAGATATGTTTTCAAAATCAGTAAATGGAAACGATTTATCTCTTTGTACAGGTTTTATTGATGTGAATGGAGTAACACTCCCTAATACAGAAGTTACTTGCTCAAACGGGGTAGAAAACAAAGTTGGCTCAGGTTGTGTGGTTTATAACAACTCCGGACATTTAGCAGATGTTTTCCCTGTAGTTTTTCACGATTCAACTGTTGAACCGGCATCAGGTGCAGCTCAATATATTTTAGATTCTACAAAATAAGAAGGGCGCTCAATAGTGTTTACGGAAGTTATATGTACATAAAATTAAAATATATTTGAACGCCCAAGGTCTATAAATAATAAAACTAAAAGAGTTTTCAAACTTTTTTATTGAACCATGCCCTCTTTTACAGCTTTAACTGCAGCTTGAACACGGTCATTTACACACATTTTTTGAAGAATTGAACAAACGTGAGCTTTTGCCGTGTGAACACTTACGATAAGTTCTTTTGCAATTTCAGTATTACTTTTACCTGCAACTAAATGATTTAAAACTTCAAGTTCTCGCTCTGTCAATGGTATTCTGGCATGATCTGCGACTTTATGTCCTAAAAGAGCTGCATTATCTGTCTTTGGAATTGCTTTTAATGCTAAATTTGCAACAACAGAATCAATCCAACAAACCCCTTGATAAACATCGCGAATTACATCTGCTAATTTTGAGGGGTCAATATCTTTAAGACAATATGCATTTGCACCAGAACCTAAAGCGGCTACAACTTCTTCCTCTCTATCGTGAGACGTCAGAGCAATAATTTTAATACTTTTTGAGAATTCTCGAATTTTTACCATTGCTTCAATACCGTTCATTCTTGGAAGCCCCAAATCCATCAATACAACATCTGGATTCAATTTTTCTATTTGTTTTAAACCCTCTATTGCATCTTCACATTCTGCAACTACTTCTAAGTCAGGATTTGTATTCAATGCACATCTTAAACCGACTCTTGTTAATTTAAAATCTTCTACAATTACAATTGAAATTTTCTTTTGGTTTGTTGTCATAATTATATTCTCCATCATTACTATATAATTGGAACCATTATTACCCTTTAGGTTAACTTCACTGTATTACTTAAAGTATTGAAATCCATTAGCTACCTAGGTAATATTAAAGGGTTGTAAAATAAAAATTTTCTTATGGTATAATTTTTATATAATAGGGAGATATTTATGTTAGAGTTTTTATTTGGTAAAAAAGAGCAGGAAACTGCAAGAGATGTAAATCTTAACAAAATCTATGACGAGTTAAAGAAAGCATACCCTTTCGACAGCATTCCGGAACTTAGAAAAAAATACTTGTCCATGCACATTCAAAAGTACGGGTATTTAACATACTCATTCCAAAAAGCTCAAGAAGAGTTGACTAATGAAGAAACCTTGTTTGCTCTTGAAGAAAAATGGAAACAAAACAACGTATTTAAAAATGGAAAATTTTCATATCGTCAAAATCAAATAAGTGTTCTAGCAAGACATCAAGAAAAAAATTCTGACTGGTTCAAAAAAGAGGGTCATAACATAAAATTATTAAATCTAGCTGCACTGGGAAATGGAAATGAATCAAAAGAAACAGGTAAATTTTTTGATTGGTTAAAACAGCTATTAATTCTTCCAAGCGGGAATTTAGAAAACCATATTTATAACACAACTATATATCTAATTCCTTTCCACCCGAGAGAATTCGGTTGCGCATATCTTCCTAAAAGTAGTGAAGTAAGTTCAAAACTTAAAGATGAATATATTGAAGAAATCACAGGACTAGATGCAAAAGGTCAAGTTCAAACCTTCATTGAAATGGCTCAACTTGCAGGACACCCTGTAATATATGATATACTGCCTCAGACTGGTCGTTTTTCAAAATTTGTACTTGCCAATCCACAAGTTGCTCGTTGGTATGACATAACAGAACTACAAAAACAACTAACGGCTAAAGTTGATGAAGTTGCAGAATTTTTGTCAAAAGACCATGACCAAGATGATATTCAAATAGCAAAAGATGTTTATATTCAAAGAATGCAAGGAAATTCCGGAGAGTTAAGCCCAGCATTCCAAGAATTATATAATAATTTTGACGGAATTATGATTGAGCATAAGAAAAAATTCTCAAATGCAATGCTTGAACATTCTTATCAGTTAAAAATTCAAAAAAGAGTTCGTGAAATTGTTACAAGAGTTCATGAATTCAAGAAAGACAAACAGAAACTTGAAGAAAAAGATATTACAAAACAAATTGATACAATTCAAGCACTTATGCAAGAAGGATTATGGCCGGCTCCGGGAGGTGCTTGGTGTTCAGCAGGAGTTCCTGTTTATGATGGTATGAGTGAATGTGGCGGTTATCCGGTATTTAAACACTTTGACTACAAAGGCGATGATGTTACAGCATTTGCAAACCTTGATTGCCAAACGCCATACTATTTTGTAAATCTTGAAAATGGCAGATACAATGAAGATGTAGTTAATCTGTTCATTGAAAATATGAAAAAACTACAACAAGACTACAATTTTGATGGGTTCAGAGTTGACCACATTGACCACATTGTAGACGAAGTTTCTGAACAAAACGGTCGTCCGATTAGCTACCGAGCTCCAAGATATGTTCTAAATAAATTAAATACAACAATGAAAAAGAAAATTCCTTATTTTGCAACACTTGCAGAGTATATGTTGTGGGATAATTTCTACAAAGAATATCACGAAGATATGAAATTTGATGTTCTTTGGGGAAATGATATTATTTCTCAATTTGATAAAACACCAGAAAAAATTATGGAAGATAATCAATATTTAACAAACTACAACAGTAAATTCAAAAAAGGGAACATGCTATCAATCTTGAAAACATATAACAACCAAGATGGAGAATTTCATTGTATTGACCAATATCCGGCTCAATTAGGAGAAACTGGGGCATTATACAAATGGGCTAAATATAAACTTCTTCCGGGTGGTAAATATGCGCAAAGACCAATGATGTATGCTGACGGAGATGAAAGTTTTACCCAAGGAGGTCTTGAATACACTATCGGAGAAGAAGTTTCAATGCCTAGGGCTTGCAATGACAATTTCTTCAACAAATTTGATGCAATTGACAGATTTGTAAAAAATAATAACATTATTACTGACGGTGAAGCACAAATTATCGTTGATGATGAAGACGGTTTTAGCGCATGGTTAATTACCAAAGAACCAATGAAAACCGCATATCTGGTTGTGTCTAATCACAAATACCCAACAGAAAAAGTTACCAAAACAGCCGCAACCGGTGAAAATTATAAAGAAATCGTTGAGGGCTATGCAATTTTTGATAAACAAATTCATATTCCAGGGGATTATAATCTGAAATCAGAATACGTATTAAACGAAAAAGATTACGAACCACAAACAGTTGAAAACACAGATACTTTGCATTTCGAAAAACTTGAACCTAGCGAATTCAAGATTTTTGAACTTGAACGTGGTTAGATAATAAATCTTGCACCATTACAAATCAAGCGGTATAATAAAGATATGAGAATAAGAAGACTAACGTATTTTGATTATCCTAAGTTAAAGAAGCTAATTTCGTACCTTTGCACTGACGATAACGACAAACTTGCAAAATCCATAATGGAAGAACCTATAGGATTTATCAATGCAATGTTGCCGTTGAGTTTGAAATTCAAATCAGAGTCTTTTATTCTCGTTGAAGATAAGGAAATTCTCGGGCTTATAACTACAGTTAAAACCCCTGGGAATCCATTCAAAATAAACATTACAAGGCTTATTTTTAAAGAAAATCTTTATGATGTCGGGAAACAACTTGTAGAATTTATTGTCCAAAAATTTGGAGCAAAAGGTGCTACATCTTTCACTGTAACAATTGATGAATGTCATGATGAGCTGTTTAATTTGTTTATTAATGGTTGTGGTTTCAGGCAATGTGCGTCAGAAACCCTTTGGAAAGTTGAAAAACCAATTCCAGAGAAATCAAGCTTACACTGGAGATATGCTCAATCAAGCGATGCAAAACAAATTTCAGAGTTGTACAATTCTGAAGTAATCAATATGTACAAACCATCACTTCTTAGGGATAAAAAAGAATTTCAAGACCCAATTTTTGAGGGGTTAATTGATTACTACAAAACAAGATACGTAATTGAAGAAAACAATAAAATTTTAGGATATTTTTCAATCACAACACGTGACAATTTGAATTATATTTTGGATATCACAACAAATAGCGGATATGATTTTGACTATAACGATATTATAAACGTTATGCTTTGTGAAATTGCACGCAAAAAACGAGCATTTTATCCGCTTATAAAACAGAAAAAATATATTAAAAATGCCGAAAAATTTGGTGATTACCTAAAATCAAAAAACTATTTACCTATCCAAACTCAACAAATTCTTGTCAAAGATTTTTATAAACCGGTAAAAGAAGAATCCGCAGCTTGGAAAGTTTTCATTCTTGGTGAAAATCAAATCACAACAAATTAATTAACATTATTTAACTCTTGAAAAGACCTCAACATCAATGTCGTCAAATGTATTTGTGTTGAAATAAGCACAAGATGCAACCATAGCAGCATTGTCTGTACAATATTTCATTGCAGGAGCATTAACTCTATACCCGTCTTTACCCAAGTCAAAAACTTTCTTTCTGATTTCAGAATTTGCAGCAACTCCGCCTGCGACAACAACTTGTTTATAACCTCGTTTTTCAACGGCTTTTCTTAATTTTTTAACTAATGTTTTTGAAACATCTTCTTGAAAACTTGCACAAACATCTTGAATAACATTTTCTGGAAGCTCAGAGTTTTCATCGTTACAATATTCCGTCTTTAACGATTTAACTAATCTTAAAACCGCAGTTTTAAGTCCACTAAAACTAAAATTGTAACCGTCAACTTTTCCTTCCGGTAATTGGTAAGCTTTTGGATTTCCAAGTTGAGCCAACTTATCTAATCTTGGTCCACCCGGATATGGCAAGCCAATAAGTCTTGCCACTTTATCATAAGCCTCACCAACCGCATCATCAATCGTTTCGCCTAAAATAGTTTGTTTTGAATAAGATTCAACATCAATGATTTGAGTATGACCACCACTTACAAGTAAAGCCATGAAAGGAGGTTTGATGTCTGTATCAATATAATTAGCGCAAAGGTGTGCATTCAAGTGATTAACACCAATAAAAGGTTTGTCATGCACCAAAGCTAATGTTTTAGCTGCATTAAGCCCAACCAGTAAACACCCAACAAGTCCCGGTCCAACAGTTCCGGCAAATGCTGTTATTTGATCAGGTTTCAAACCGGATTGGTCAAAAGCTTCTTGAACAATAATGTTTATCGCGTCCATGTGTTCTCTTGCCGCAATCTCAGGGATTACACCTCCAAATTTCGCGTGAGTTTTTATTTGTGAAGCAACAACATTTGCAACAACTTCTCTACCATTTTTAACAATTGCACAAGCAGTTTCATCACAACTTGATTCAATTGCCATAATATAATTATCATATCCGGAATCCGGACCAATTTTGACTATTTTTTCGCTAAATAAAGTTTTCTTTTCCATACTACTATTCTACTACAAAGGGTAAAATTATGGTAGTTTGTCAAAATATATTTCATCTTGAACTGCATAATACGTACATACAACCCAATCCATTGAAAAAACTTTCTCGCTCCGGTAGTGGTTGGGCTTTGTTTATGCCGAAAACTCTTCTTGAACTTATTGATGTTAATCCGGAAAAAGATATGCTAAAAATTCAAGTTGAAAATAATACCATAAAAATTACAAAGGCAGAAAATAATAATGAGGACAAATAAAAAGCAACAACCATTAATTGATTGTTGCTTTTATTTATAAATAATTTTAAATTTAATTTTATCTTGCATAAATTGCGTTTTTATCAACATCTAGCTCTGAGGGTTTGTAATTCTTTAGATAATCAATTGCATCTTGCGGAGTTTGAGCTATATAATAAATACTCCTCATATTTTTATTCGCAAATTTTTCTTCTATTATCTCTTCAAAAAATGCATTCAATTTATCATAAAAACCGTGAGTGTTTAAAATAATTATCGGCTTTTTGTTATATCCGAGTTGTTTTTGAACAATCATTTCTGAAATTTCTTCTAACGTTCCAAAACCGCCGGCTAATGTAATCACAGCATCAGAAATTTCATCAATCTTAGCTTTTCTTTCTCTCATTCCAGCCGTAATTATAAATTCATCACAACCTTTTGTAAAAACACCCATACTGTGAAGTTTTTCAGGCATTACACCTGTAACTTTTCCTCCGAATTCTTTAACTTGTGATGCACAAGCCCACATCAAACCTAAATTACTCCCACCATAAACGATATCATAACCATTTTGACCAAGAAGTTTTCCGAGTTCTCTTGCATCATTATAATAAACCGCATCTAAAAAATTTGAAGATGAAGCAAATACACAAACTTTTCTTACGTCATTATTATTCATTAAATTCTCCACCAATTCTATAGTAATATGAACAGGATACTCCACTTCCGTGTTCTGAACAGTCATTTTTTACATCTTTGATATTCCAACCGGAACCGATAGGAGTAATTTTCCCATCAGAAAAGATATTTATGCCATAAATATCTTTTCCCCAAGTATTAGGGCCTTTTTTACCATTCATATCAAACATCATAATAAACCCCGGGTGATAAGCATCATTATCCTTGATATCTTTAATTCCAACAATTATTCCGCCATTGGTATTATACAAATTATCAAAGTGATATAAATCGTTCGATTGAACCTTTGAACTGTTCATATAAAATTGAGAATACTCCGTCACCTCATCTTCACTATTAATTCGAAGATAAGGTTTTACCAACTTTAGCATCAACTTTTCTCTTTCATCATTCGTTTTTGCATTGTGAAAACTCTTTATAATATTTGCATCTGCCTGAGCACTCATTGCAGTAAAAGTGTAATCTACTTTATTATAAGTATCATTCCATTTTGTTATATAAGTTGCTTCTTTTGACGTGATAAATGATGACGGCAAAAGAAGTAATATAATACCGAACACAACAAATATCGTAATTGAGTATTCAATTTTCCAAAAGCGCTTTCTCATGGTTATTCCCTATGCCATATCAATACGTTTCTTCTCTTCTACAAGTTTGTGGTAAACCCATTCCGGAATGAAGTTTTTACCCAAGACAATCTGACCATTCATAATATTTGGAGTATGGAAATCAGAACCTCCTGTTACAATTAAACCAAGATTTTCCGCCATTGAAGAGAAGTATTCAACACAAGCCGGTGAATGTTTTCGGTGATAAGCTTCAATTCCTCTCAAACCATAGTTCATAAGTTCTTTAATCAAAGGTTCAGCTATATCCAAATCGTGCGGGTGAGCAATAACCGGAACTCCACCTGCATCATAAATAATTTCAACTGCATCAAATGGTGTAACAGTTTTTCTCTGAACATAAACAGGAGAATCATCATGGATATATTTTGCATAAGCGTCCATAACATTTGCTGTACCACCTGCTGATGTAATTGCCCGTGCAATATGCGGACGTCCAATACTTCCACCTGGAGCAACTAGTTTTTTGATATCCTCAAACTTAATTTTTATGCCTTCTTTTTTGGCAAGAAGTGCAATGATTTCCTTTGTTTGCTTAATTCTGGCTTGTTGTTGAGCTTTTAAAAGTTCAACAAAGTCTTTGTCTTCTGTGTTCATAAAATAGCCCAAAATATGGACTTCATTGTTTTTATACAGAGTATTGATTTCTACACCTTTGATTATTTCAATTTTATTTTCAAGATGATTGTCCTTGATATATTTTTGGGCGACATCATAAGCTAAAACATTATCATGATCAGTTATAGCTATTGCTTGCAACCCGACATCAATTGCTGTATCCACAATCTTTTCCGGCGAAAATACACCGTCAGAATAGTATGTGTGAATATGTAAATCAGTCTTCATGTTCACTTTCCTTTTCTATATTATCTCTACTACAAAAAACTCTGTTTATTGAGATGGCATATCCTGTGCGGGAATCAATTTCTACTTCTACCGCATTAACTTGTGTGGTTTTACCCTCTGCAACTTCATAACGTTCAGGAATACATGTTAAAAATCTGTTGAGCGAAGTTTGATATTCCATACCTATAACCCCGTCAGATGCACCACAAAATCCTGCATCTGTAATGTACCCCATGTTATTTATAATACTATCATCAGCAGTTTGTACATGAGTATGAGTTCCGAAAAATGCACTCACACCTAACTCTGAACAAAATCTGCCAAAACAAATCTTTTCTGCTGTTGCTTCTGCATGAAAATCAATAACAACAATCGGTGTAATTTCTTTTATTCGTTGGATTTCTTCTCTAACCATTTCCCAAGGTGAATCAACAAGGTTCATAAAAACACGCCCCAAAACATTAATTACACCTATTTTAAAATTGCCCATATCAAAAATTCGACTTCCGACACCCTTTGTCCCTCTTGGATAATTGATAGGTCTAAGAAGATTGTCAGCAGAATCAATGTAGTTATTTATATCTTTTTTATCCCAAATATGGTTTCCGCATGTCATACAATTAATTCCATATTCAATGAATTCTTTGTAATTTTTCTCGGTTAAGCCAAAACCATGTGATGCATTTTCAATATTTGCAATAATAAAATCATAATTTTTGAAGGTTTCATTTGTTTGCAAAAAATCTTTAACCGCTTTTCTTCCCGGCTTGCCTACAATATCTCCAAAAAATATGATTTTTATTATATTATTTTCTGACATTTTATTATTCCCAAATATTTTCAAGGAACAAGGCACTATATTAAATTAGTGCCTTATTCTCTTTAACTTTATTTTGCAATTTCAGTTGTTCTAAATTCTCTAACAACAGTTACTCTGATTTGTCCAGGGTAATCAAGTTCATTTTCAATTCGTTTAGCAACATCTCTTGCCAATTTGCCCGAAGCTAAATCATCAAACATTTCAGCTTGAACAATTATTCTAACTTCTCGACCCGCTTGAACTGCGAAAGATTGTTTAATGCCCTCATAACTATTTACAATTTCTTCAATCTTTTGTAAACGTTTGATATAAATTTCAAGAGTATCACGTCTTGCCCCTGGTCGACCTGCTGAAATTGCATCTGCAACTTTTACAAGAACCGCTTCAATTGTATTTGCGACAACATCATCATGGTGAGCTTCAATTGCGTGAATAACTTCAGGTTTTTCACCATATCTTGTTGCAAGTTCAACACCAAGTTGAATATGTGTTCCTTCTTGAGTTTGGTCAACAGCTTTACCAATATCATGTAAAAGCCCTGCCCTTTTAGCAATTTTTTCATTAGCACCAAGTTCAGCAGCTAACATGCCTGCAATATGTCCAACTTCCAATGAATGTTTCAAAACATTTTGACCATAACTTGTTCTATAGTATAAACGACCAAGAGTTTTAATAAGTTCTTTATTCAAGCCCATAACACCCATTTCAAGTGCGGCATTTTCACCCTCAGACCAAATCTTTTTATCAATTTCATCTCTAGCTTTTTCAACCATTTCTTCAATTCTTACCGGGTGAATGCGCCCATCAACGATAAGTTTCTCTAAGGCAAGCTTTGCAATTTCACGTCTTACTGGATCAAAACTTGATAATACAACAGCTTCCGGAGTATCATCAATAATTAAATCAACACCTGTTAGAGTTTCTAATGCTCTGATATTTCTACCTTCACGTCCAATAATACGACCTTTCATTTCGTCATTTGGAAGAGCTACAACTGAAACGGTTGTTTCTACAACTTGCTCAATCATACATCTTTGCATTGTTGTTGATAGAATTTCTTTTGATTTTTCTAACGCTGTTTCTTTAATTTTTGCTTCGTTTTCACGAATTAATTGCATTTGTTCTTGAGCTAAATCATTTTTTAGTTGTTCAAGGAGAGTTCTTTTTGCATCTTCTGTTGACATTCCGGAAATTCGCTCAAGTTCTTCCGTTTGTTTTTGAACAAGTTCTGCAAGATAATCTTCTTTTTCCAAAAGTTGATCCATTTTTCTTTGAACTTGCAAATCCTTTTCGGTATATTCTTGAATTTTGTCTTCAAGCATATCCTCTCTTTTTGCTAGTTTTTGCTCTTGTCTTGCAATTTCTTGCCTACGTTCTCTTTCTTCTTCGTTGAGTTGTTCTCTGTCTTCTTGAAGCTCCTCTACGGCTTTGATTTTTGCCTCTTTGTAAAGAATTTTTTCTCTTTCATTAAGTGCTTTTTTATCTTTTTCAATAGAATCTAATGCACTTTTTACTTTGCCCTTCTGAACAATTAGAATAATTAGCATGACAACCACTGCCATTACCGCAATAGCTGCAATAACTAATAACAAGGTTTTTGCTTCCATAAAGTTTTTACCTTATCCTTTTCTATTTTTTTATAATACACGCAATCTCGGGTACATGTATCCTACCCGAACGTTTCTATTCTGTTTTTTATATCTAAATAAAATCTTATTGCATATATTTTCAAAAAATATTTCCTACTACATCTGGTCACATGATACCATGTAATTTGATTTTTGTATAGTAGTTCATTTTAATGATTTTTAGAAAATTATTTTTTATTTTGAACCAGCCCCGGATCAGAATATGAACCTGTTGTAAGCTTGATAAATTTATACGTTGCAGCCGGTAAAACACCTGCAAGTAAGAAACTTGAAATTCCAACATTTGCTAAAATATTTGCACTTTTTACAAATTTAGCTTTTCTTGCAAAATTTTCTATATTTTTTGATTGTTTTGCCTTCGCAATAAAGTTTTCAAATTCGTTTCTAAATTTGCCTAAATCCTTGATATCTACAAATTTTCTCGGGTCACGATACCCTGATTTCAAATAACTAACTTTTCCTGTTTTTTGAGCGAATCTTGAAAATAAAGCTTGAGGTTTGTTATCAATAAAATCAATTAAATCTTTTTCAGTGTTAGATTTTGGAAGTTCAACTTTACTATTTTTTATCGTGTTAATAAATTCATTATCTGCTAAAATTTTTGGATCTAAATTAACATTAATATTAAACAATTTGTTTGCTAATTTATCCAACCCTTTTGCAATATAAATAGGGGTTACAAAGTTCAATATCATTGAACCAATCATTCTAAAAGCATTCGCCCAAGCTTCATCTTTATTCCTTGATGTTGTAACTCTTCCAACAGTTAGCCCCCCGTCAGAAATTGCCATTTTATCAACAGTTCTTAAATTTGCAATTTGAGATGTAAAACTTCCGGTAAAAGATATCTCTTTTTTTGATTCTGCTTTTTGGGGAACTTTTTTCTCTCTAATCTTTTTAGTTAAGGCAAAATTCAATTTTGGTAAAACAAACCCCATAATAATCGTCGGAATAATCGTTGCTGCGCAGAATTTTTTGGTCAAAAGTTTTTCAAAACTTCCCTTATTATTTTTTACTTTAATCGAATCTTGAACGGCATCTTGAACATCTTTTGCTTGAATATTTTTGAACTTGTTTATATTATATTCAATTCCTTGATAAGCCTCTTTATTTTTTTCAGCCTTAAACAAATTCAAATTAACAATCGGGTTATATCCTTTTTTAGAAATAAATTTATCTGAAAAATATTCTACCATTGGAATACCGCCAAGCCAAATTCCAGATGTTGCATATTCGTCAATGATTTTTTCTCGAGTTGCGTCATTAGCTATTTCTTTTGATTCTTTTAAATTTTCTTTTCTGGCAATAAGGATTTTTGACGGAGCTTCAATACAACAATCTCTTACTAGTAGTGGGTAAATACTGCTATTATTACCAATAGCTGAAATTATATTTGTAACTATCATAAATTTTTCCTCAATTCTTTACTAAAAAACAACTTCTATTCGCTTTGGGGTTCCTGAAGAAGTTGTTAAAAGAATTGAATTATTTTATATTTTTACAAGCGCATCACCAATTCTACAACCTCTTCAGGTCGATATGAATATGATATTGATGATGTTTTTGTAAAAGGTTTTTCATATTTTTTCTCTGTACTCGTCTATTATATGGATAAATATTTTAAAAAGTCAAATGATTTAGTGAAAAGGAAATAGCCCGTTACAATATTACACAATGCAATGTCGTAAATCCTTGTATGTTAAAACAATTATCCAAGGTTTTGCCCGTCAATTTCAGCAATTCTATCTGCTTTAGCTGCACGTTTTTTATTTACACAATGGTCTAAAGTTCTTCCAATTAACAAATCAATAACAACAGCATTCGCAATACCTAAACCAAACAAAATTGATTTAGCTTTAGGAGGTAATTCAATTTTCGCAAACTTTTCAGCAGTTTTAGTAAACATTCGAACACTTGAAAATGCATTTGCAATGTTGATTGCTTTAGTATTCTTTGTTAATTTAGGTACAATGTAAGGCGCGGAAGCAGTAACAAGTGTATATGCCAGTAGAGTCGACGTATTTGCATTTGTTGCTTTGTAAGAATTTCCATTTTTACTTTTTGCTTCGTAACCAAAAGGACTTATCTTTGAAATATTCATTTGTCACTCCTAAATTTTTCTTAATCTTATAATAACCGTAAATAAAATTTATTGTTATTTTAAAGTGTTTCTTTAAGAATTTTTAACTTTTCAACATTCTCTGTCATAAATAAAATTGTTTTATCCTTTGAAGTTTCGCCCTTTAATATCTTTATGGAAGTTTTTGGAATTTTAAAATTCTTAGACAAAAATTCAACAAGAGCTTTGTTTGCTTTTCCATCAATAGGTAATGCAGTAATTTTAATTTTTGTAAATTCACCATCTCTGATTATCTCGTTTTTCTTGGCATTTGGAGATATTCTGATAGTTGCAATTATTCCGTCATTTGTTTCTTTTAACATAATTAAATTGTAGCATAAATAGACATCTAATATCTTTATATGAAATTTTTTAATTTCTCTTGCTAATTAATATCATAATCTGTATCATAAATCTATTATGTCAGATTTAGAAACGTTTAAAGAAATTAAAGAATTATTAATTACTCAAAAACATTCGCAAGAAGATATTGAACAAGTTGAAAAAGCCTATAGGTTTGCAAAAAAACTTCACGATGGTCAGTTTAGAGCATCTGGAGAACCTTATATTATTCACCCTGTTGAAGTCGCAAAAATTCTTGCAGGACTTGAAGTTGACACTCACACATTGATTGCAGCATTTTTACACGACGTTTTAGAAGATACGGATACCAAACCTGAAACTATTGAAGAGCTTTTTGGAAGTGATGTACTGAACCTTGTTCAAGGGGTCACAAAACTGGGGAAATTGCAATTTAAATCAAAAGAAGAACGACAAGCAGAAAACTTTAGACGTTTGTTTATTGCAATGGCAAACGATATTCGAGTAATTTTCTTAAAACTCGCTGACAGACTCCATAATATGAGAACATTGAACTTTATGGAACCTGAAAAACAAAAGAAAATAGCAAAGGAAACTCTTGATATTTTCGCTCCACTTGCAAACCGTTTAGGTATCTACAAAATTAAAGCAGAATTAGAAGATTTGTCACTTCGCTATTTAGAACCTGAAAAATATTATGAAATTGCTCAATTAGTTGCACAAACTAAAGCTGACAGAGAAGAAACCGTAAATCTTTTAATTGATAAAATTTCAAAAGATGTTCAAAAAAACGGAATTAATGCTCAAATTACAGGAAGAGCAAAACATTATTACAGCATCTATGCAAAAATGAAACGTCAAAATATCGCATTCAATGATTTGTATGATATTACGGCCGTTAGAGTTATTGTTGATACAGTAAAAGAATGTTATGAAGTTTTAGGTTTAATTCACTCTCAATTCAAACCTATCCCTGGGAGGTTTAAAGATTACATTGCAATGCCAAAAGGTAATATGTACCAATCATTGCACACTTCTGTAATTGGACCTCGTTCAAAACCTTTGGAAGTTCAAATCAGAACTTGGAAGATGCACCAAGTAGCAGAATATGGTATTGCCGCACACTGGAGATATAAGGAAAAAGGCTCACAAAAAGCAGACAATGCATCTGATATGAAATTCTCTTGGATGCATAAGCTTGTTGAATATGACAAGGAAATGAAAAATGCGGAGGACTATGTAAAAAGTGTAAAACTTGACTTGTTCTCAGACCAAGTTTTTGCATTCACTCCGAATGGCGATGTTTTAGATTTACCGAAAGATGCAACCCCTGTTGATTTTTCATACAGAATCCACTCAGATGTTGGTCATAAAACTGTCGGAGCTTTGGTTAACGGACGTATCGTACCATTAAATACGAAACTTAATAACGGGGATATTGTTGAAATTTTAACCTCCAAAACACCTGCACCACGTTTAGATTGGTTGACATTTGTTGTAACAAAACAAGCATCACAAAAAATTAGACAGTGGTTCAAAAAGAATAATCGTGAAGAACATGTCAATATTGGTAAAACAAACCTTGAACATGAACTTACAAAAGCTGTTTTTGATGAATGTTTGAAAAACGGGGAATTCGATAAAGTTGCAAAATCAATGAACTACCAATCTGCAGAAGATTTATTTGCCGCTTTAGGATATGGAGAAACAACTTTAACTAAGGTTATTAATAAAGTTAGAAAACCGATAGAGAAAAAGCCGGAGGATTCATTCCACGCATCAGGCAGAAAAAATTCTCAAAAGGATATTATTGGATTAGAGGGGTTATTATATTCATTTGCAAGATGTTGTTCTCCAATTCCGGGAGAGCCGATTGTTGGTGTTGTAACAAGAGCTAAAGGGGTTACTGTTCACCGTGTTGATTGCAAAACTCTAGAAACAATTCCGCACGAAAGATTAATGGATATCCACTGGGCGGGAGTTAATACAAACAAAACTTACACGACAACTATCCGCATAGAAACCGCAGAAAAATTAGGTCTGTTGAAAGATGTAATTGCAGCCGTTTCCGACAACAATGCGAATATTGTTAATGCGAATATCAAAACTAAAAATCACGTTGGTATTATCGAACTGGGTATTGAACTTGATAATATTGATACATTTAAAAAAGTTGTCACTTGTATTCAATCACTACCGGACGTATTTAGCGTTAAACGGATTCAAACATCTTCAAGCATGATTAAAAATTCTTCTGCAAGCAAACCGCAAAAGCCTATGAGAAGAAAGAAAACTAAAAAGGAGAACTAATTTATGACAATCCCTGCAGAAACTCTAAATAATTTATGGCAAGTTTATTATTATATTGCGTTATTTTCAACAATACTATTTGTGCTGAAATTACTTCTCTTTAACCTCTTTGGAGGTGGGAGTGAAGTTTTTGCAGATTTTAATATGGAAATTGATACTGACCCCTCATTCAATTTCTTTTCTGTTCAATCAATTCTAGCATTCTTTATGGGTTTTGGTTGGACTGGTTATGCCGGATTGAAACAAATCGGATTTTCTCATTTGATGAGTTTTGGAATGGCTCTTGCTGTAGGTTTTCTTTTTATGGCAGTAACAGCCTTGTTGTTATTTTCAATAAAAAAATTAGAAAAAAATATTAAAAAAGACCGGACAACTGCTCTTGAACATATCGGAAAGGCATATACAAACTTTGAACCAAATGGGAGCGGACAAGTTGAAATAGAAATAAATGGTCAATTATCTGTAGCGAATGCAACAAACACTACAGATGAAGAAATTAAAGCATTTGACTTTGTAAAAGCAGTAAAAGTTACAGACGATATGATTTATATTGAAAAAGTTTCAAATAATGAAAAGAAATAGAACGAATAAAAATAAAAGGAGAGAAAAATGTTCGGATTAATGATTTCTGGTGCTTTAGTGTTAATTGCGATTCTTTCGTTTATCGCAAATCAATACAAAAGATGTCCATCAAACAAAATTATTGTAGTTTATGGTAAAACTGGCGGAACAAAAACCGCAAAATGTGTTCACGGTGGTGGTACATTTATTATCCCGTTGATTCAAGATTTCGGAGTACTTTCACTTGAACCGATGACAACAGATATTGACTTAAAAGGTGCATTATCAAAAGGAAATATCCGTGTTGCAGTTCCATCTACATTCACATTTGGTATTTCAACCGATCCATCTATTATGATTAATGCGGCTGAACGTTTGTTAGGATTGACAAAACAAGACGTTATTACTCAAGCAAGTGATATTATCTTAGGTCAATTACGTTTGGCAATTGCAACTTTGACAATTGAAGAAATTAACCAAGATAGAGAAAAATTCTTGGAGCAAATTAACGCAAACGTAAACACAGAGCTTAATAAAATCGGTTTAGAAATCATTAACGTAAACATTAAAGATATCACAGATGAATCCGGATATATTGATGCTATCGGTAAAAAAGCTGCTGCAGAAGCAATTAACAAAGCAAAAGTTGAAGTTGCTCAACAAGAAAAACTTGGTGCAGTTGGTGAAGCTTCTGCAAACAAAGAAAAAGAAGTTCAAGTTGCAGAACAAACAGCTCAAACATTTATCGGTAAAACAAATGCCGATAGAGAACAACGTATTAAAACTGCGGAACTTGAAGCTCAGGCAGTTGAGGGTGAAAACATTTCAAAAGCAAATATTGCTGAATATAACGCAACTCTAGCTGTAAAACAAGCTGATGCATTTAGAGAGGGAGAAGTTGCCAAAGCAAATGCTCAAAGAGATGTATTATTAGCTCAAAAAGAACAAGAAGAGGCAAAACTTAAAAAAGAAGAACTTGCAAGACAAGAAGTTGAAAAATTAAAAGTTCAAGTTCAAGCAGATGCAGAAGCTGAGAAAGCAAGACGTATCGCGCTTGGTGAAGCTGATGCAATCAAGGCTAAATACTTTGCTGAAGCTGAGGGTGTTAAAGCAGTCTTGGAAGCGAAAGCAAAAGGTTATCAAGACCTTGTTAAAATTTCTAACAACAGACCGGAAATTGCTACAAGTTTCTTGATGATTGAAAAAATTGAAAAAATCGTTGAAAAACAAGTTGATGCCATCAAAAATATTAAGTTTGATAAAATCACTGTTTGGGATGGTGGTACAGGAACTACAAACGGTTCTACAACAGCAAACTTTATGAAAGATTTGATTAAATCATTACCTGCTATGCACGATTTGGCAAACCAAGCAGGCATTGAACTTCCTCAAATCTTAGGAAAAGTAGAAGGTGCCGATATTGAAAAACCTGTTACACCTGCGAAAACTGGAGATGCAAAGTAAGATTTAAGCAATAGTTTATAAGGGCGGAATGGTAAAAAACCATTCCGCTCTTTATTTACATAATTTTTCTTGCGAAACTCATCTTAAAATGTTATTATATATTTATGAATTTTTGGACAAAAGATATTTTAGAAAAAGCATTACCGGAAGCAAAGTTTCATAACTTTCCTAAAGACTTTTCCGCAAATGGAATTAGAGTTACACATTTGGATTTTGACTACGGAAATATAGCAATCGTTCGCAAACCGGAAGAAAAGGTTGGAATTCGGGAATCTTTTTTACCATCATTGGGAGATAAAATTTCGGCTTTAGTTTGTAATGATTACAAATATTTTTCAAAATACAATTTACCAATAATTGAGGTTAAAGATGTAAACGATGTCGTTATCCGTATGGCATTTTTCATCAGGCGAAATTATTCAGGAACAGTTATTGATATTACAGGTTCATCAGGGAAAACTACTACAACCAGAATGTGCTACGATGTTTTGTCTGATTACGGAGCAAGTTCAAACCTAAACCAAGCAAACACAAATTTTGGAATTGCTTGGAACATGACTTTGTATAATACGGAAAATAAATATTGGGTAAATGAAACCTCACTTGGCGGAGGAATGGACTTGAATTCTGTTTTAACAAAACCTGATATAGCGGTTGTAACAAATATTGCACCTGTACACTTAAAAGCAAATCAGCCTTTAATTAATGTTGCTATTCAAAAATCAAAAATTTTTACAGCAATGGATATTGGTAAAACCGCAATTATTTATAACGAAATGGCTTATAAAGATGTTGTTCTTCGTGCTGCCGCTAACAAGTATTTGAAAGTCATAACATTTGGTGAAAATGAAGAGTCTGATGTTCGAATTCTGACCGGAGATAGAAATTCTATAAATTTATTCGGTAAATTATACAAATATTCTGACAATCCTGTTCCAAAGCATATTTTACTTGATGCCGCAATTGTTTTAGCAATTGTTCAGACTCTTGGACTTCCTATTGAACCGGCACTTGAAAAATTAAGAAACTTTAATTCTATTGTCGGTAGAGGTCAAGTTACAAGTGGAAATATTGATACTCATAGAAAAATTACAATGATAGATGAGTCATTCAACGCAAACCCATTGTCTATGAAATTTTCACTTGACGGTTTTAATAAAATGTTTGGAAAGAATAAAAATAAAATGCTTATTTTGGGCGATATGGCAGAAGGCGGACCGGAAACAGTTCAACAACATTTAGATTTGCTTGAAGACATCAACAAAATCAAACCCACTAGAGTTTTACTTTGTGGAGAGCAGATGAGTGTTCTCTGGGATAAAGTTAAAGATTTATATAACGGTAAATATTATACGAATGTTGAAGAGTTACTGGCAGACATTTTAGGTTGGGTTGAAGATGATGATTATATTTTTATTAAAGCTTCACATTCAATTGAACTATTCAAAGCCGTCATCAAATTGAGAGATATGATAAGAGCGAATAATTAATAACAGCTTTACACTCTTTTCAAATAAAACTATTTGTTGTATAATTTTATTAATATTTTTTATAAGGAGAGAAATATGGGATATAAAATTTTATCAAAAAAAGAAATTTGTCCAAACCAATATGAAATTACTATTGATGCACCTTACGTTGTAAGAAATGCTAAAGCAGGACAATTTATTATATTTAGAGTTGAAGAAGAAGGCGAAAGAGTTCCTCTTACAATCGCTGATGTTGATAAAGAAAACGGACTTTTGACTATCGTGTTTATGGCTGTTGGTTATACAACAAAAAAACTTGCAACATTAGAAGTTGGCGATGAATTATTAGACATTGTAGGACCTTTGGGAAAACCAACTGATATCAAAAAATACGGAACAGCAGTTTGTGTTGCAGGTGGTTATGGAGCTGCCCCTTGCTATTTAATTTCAAAAGCATTAAAAGAAGCAGGAAACAAAGTTTACATGATTGCAGGTGCCAGAACTAAAGATTTATTGTTCTGGGAAGACAAAATGAAAGATGCTTGCACAGAACTTTACTTAACAACAGATGATGGATCTTATGGTATCAAAGGTTTTGGTACAACTGTTTTACAAGACATCATTGATAGAGAAAAAGTTGATTATGTAATTGCTGTAGGTCCAATGCCAATGATGAGAGCCGTTGCAAATTTAACAAAAGATAAAGGTATTTATACAGAAGCAAGTATGAATCCTATTATGGTTGACGGTACTGGTATGTGTGGCGCATGCAGAGTTACCGTTGGCGGTGAAACAAAATTTGCTTGTGTTGACGGACCTGATTTTGATGCCCACAAAATTGATTTTGATGAAGTTATCAACAGAACAAGAATTTACAAAGATCAAGAACGTAAACGTTGCGAAAGTTGTAATTTATTAAAACAAGCAGAAAAAGTGTAGGAGAGTAAGAAATGGGTAAAAATGATATTCCGGTATGCCCTTTGGTTAGTATTGGTTCAGGCATTGATATGGTTTGTAGCCAAACTAAATGTGCTTGGTATGTTCCAAGTGTTCAAAAATGTGCAATGTATTTATTAGCATACAATGCATTGTTAGAAGCCAACCAAAAACAAAGAGCTGCTAAACAACAGCAACAACACTAATTTTATTAAACAAATTATGAAAATTGCATTATGTGTGAAACAAGTTCCGGATACCACGGATATTAGATGGACGAAAAATAATACAATTCAACGTGAAGGTGTTGAAAGTGTTATTAACCCGTATGATGTCTATGCTGCGGAACTTGCTTTAAAAATAAAATCTAAAATCAAAGAGTCTGAAATTACCGCATTCACAATGGGACCAAACCAAGCAGAAGATATGTTACGCAAACTTTTGGCTATCGGTTGTGATAATGGTGTTTTGATTTCAGATAAAAAATTTGCAGGTTCTGACACTTATGCCACAGGATTGACAATTTCTCGTGCAATCAGAACTACTTTACCTGATTTTGACTTAATTGTTTGCGGACAATTTGCAGTAGATGGTGATACTGCACAAACCGGACCGAACATCGCAAATTTCTTAGACATTCCACAAATTACTTACGTAAAAGAATTTGTAAAATATGAAGACAATTCCCTAATCTTAAGACGAGAATTGGAATACGGAATTGAAACAGTTAAAGTTACTCTTCCTGCTTTAATTTGCGTAATGCAGGATACTTTTGAGCCAACAAGACCTTTAATTAATGGAATTAAATTTGCAAATAGAAAACAAATAAAAATTTGTTCAATGACAGACATTGGACTAGTTCCTGAAAAAACCGGAATTAAAGGATCTCCGACTTTTGTAAGTAAAGCATTCCGCAACATTTCAACTCACAATGCTCAAAAGTTTAAAATGAACAAAGTTGATAGTGTTAATTTGTTAACGGAAAAATTAGAGAATTTAGGAGTTATAAAAAATGCCGAATGAAAATAATTCCGGAATTTTGATATATGCACAAGTAACCAGAGAAAAGTACATTCATACGGTATTTTTTGAATTGTTGTCTAAAGCAAAAGAGCTTTCTGTAAAACTAAACGGGGTAGAAGTAAATGCAGTGATTTTTACTCCAAACGGATTGATAGACTCATTCAAAGAATCCTTTCAAAATATGGGAGTAAACAAAGTTTACTATTTTGAAGATGAAAAATTTTCTAATTATTCGACAGAATATTATTCTAAATTATTAGTTGATTTGGTCGAAGTTATAAAACCTGAAATATTACTAGTCGGAGCGACATGCGAGGGTAGAGATTTAGCCCCGAGAGTTTCAAGTGCATTAGGAACAGGTTTAACTGCAGATTGCACGGGATTAGATATAAATGAGAACGGTAAACTCGCGGCGACTCGTCCGACTTTTGGTGGTCAATTGATGGCAACTATTTTATGCAAAACTTACCCACAAATGGCTACTGTTAGACCAAATGTATTTAAAGTTAATGCGGATTGCGAAAGGTTTGAAACAGAGTTTGTATCATGTCCGGTTAATATTTCATATCTGACAAATCATGTTGAAATAATTGATTTTAAGAAAACTGTAGATAACGTGTTAAATGACTTAGACTCTGCAGAAGTTATCGTTGCCGGCGGTAAAGGTTTAAAAAATGAACAAGGATTCAAAATGCTAAATGAATTTGCTCAATCAATCGGAGCCACTGTTGCAGCTACACGTGGCGCTGTTGAAATGGGACTTGCCCCCGTATCAATTCAGGTCGGACAAACAGGAAAAACCGTACACCCAAAAGTTTATATTGCTTGCGCAATTTCCGGTGCTATTCAACACACTGTAGGAATGAGCGGTTCTAATTATATAATTGCAATAAACAATGACGAATCAGCTCCAATATTTGATATTGCAGATTGTGGAATTGTCGGTGATGTATTTGAAATCTTACCTGAATTTATGAAAAATAATCGTTAAAACTTATCCTTTTTATGTTAAAATTATATGTGCGAAAAGTACTTTAAAAAGGGGATTTATTATGTCAAACAAAGTTGTTATTGGAGCTCAATGGGGTGACGAAGGCAAAGCCAAAATTACCGACTTGTTAGCTCAAGATGCTGATTTAATTATTAGATATCAAGGAGGCTGTAATGCTGGGCATACTGTTGTTGCACACGGAAAAACTTTCAAATTTCATTTAATTCCATCTGGAATTTTATATAAAGGTAAGACTTGTTTAATCGGTAACGGTACAGTTATTCTTCCTGAATATTTTGAACAAGAAATTGAAGGATTAAAGTCCGAAAATATTGACTTGTCAGGTTTAAAAGTTAGCCCGCTGGCTACAATCACAATGCCTTGGCATACAGAAGTTGACGGATATTCAGAAGACAATGCTTCAAAAGGTAAAATCGGAACTACCAAAAAAGGTATCGGTCCAACTTACACAGATAAAATGCAAAGAATTGCTTTGAAAATAGAAGATTTGTATTCAGAAGTTGCATTATCTGAAAAATTAGATATTATCTTACCATTAAAAAATAAACAACTAAAAGAAGTTTACGGATTAAAAACTTATACAAAAGAAGAAGTTCTTGAATTATGCAAAAAATATGCCGAAATTTTCAAACCTTACGTTTGTTTCGATTGGCAAGAGATGCTTCAGGACTTTAAACGTAAAGGCAAAACAGTATTATTTGAGGGCGCTCAAGGGGTTATGCTTGATGTTGACTTTGGTACATATCCATTTGTAACAAGTTCAAACCCGGTTGGTGGCGGAGCTTGTACAGGTTCCGGTTATGGACCCAAAATGATTAATGAAGTTATTGGTGTCGCAAAAGCTTATTGTACAAGAGTCGGAGAAGGACCATTTGTCACTGAATTAACAGATTCTATGGGAAACAAAATCAGAGAAATCGGTCACGAATTCGGCGTAACAACAGGACGTCCAAGACGTTGCGGTTGGTTTGATGCTGTTACAATGAAATATGCGGCTCTTGTTGGAGGGTTAACATCAATTGCCCTAACAAAAATTGATGTATTTGATTCTTTTGATGAAATCAAATTATGCACAGCATACAAAGATAAACGAAATGGAAAAATTTACACATCATACCCAACAGACGTATTTGTTCATAAATATTTAGAACCGGTTTATGAAACTCATAAAGGTTGGAATGAAGATATTACCGGAATTCGTAATTATGATGAATTACCAGAAAATTGCAAAAAATATCTGGAAAGATTAGAAGAAATTTTAGAAACGCCAATCTCTATTGTTTCAGTTGGTCCTGATAGAGAACAAACTATTTTCAAAAAATAATTTTTAGTAACAAATCGTAAATTAATAAGCAATAAAATCTACTTGTGTGTTTTTATATTATATATACAGGTAGATTTTTTTGTATGAAAATTATAAATAATTATGGAATAACACAACCAAATATTTCACAGAAAAAATCTGTGTCATTCAGATCTCTTCCGGACAATCAAACCAAAGAAGAGGTTAAAAGCATTTCCAATGTTACTCCGGATTATAATATATCAACCCCGATGACTTATAACTTTGTTGGGGATATAAAATTATCCGAGGATTTGAATGCGAAATTATACAAACTTGCAAACGGTCAAAAAGTTATTATTGTACCAAAAGACGGAACAACCGTCGTCAAAACTTATGTAAATACAGGCTCATTAAATGAACCGGACAAAGTTCGAGGAATAAGTCATTATATTGAACATAATTTGTTTAATGGTTCTGAATCTCTTGGAGATAAAGTATTTTTTGATGAAGTGAATAAAATGGGTGCAAACACCAATGCATCTACATCTTTCTCCGTGACAGATTATTATATAAGTTCAAATTTACTAGATGACAGAGATTTAGAAAATAAAATCAAACTTCAAGCTGGCATGATTCAATCACCAAAGTTTTTGTTGGAGAAACTTGACAAAGAAAAAAGTATTGTCGATTCTGAAATAAATATGTGTTTGTCTGATGATAACAACGTAGGCTACACAAAAACATTAAAAAATCTTTTCGGAATTAAATCCTCTTCAGATGATTTAGTTGCAGGTTCAACAGATAACATTGATGCACTTACTAGAGATGACGTTGTTAATTATTTCAACAACAATTATTACCCTGCGAATATGGTGACTGTTGTATCCGGCGAAGTAAATCCTGATGACACAATGAAATTAATTTCAAAATATTTCACGTCCACAAAACACCCTGTACAAAATCGGCACTATGAAACATTAACCCCAACAAATAAAGCTATTAGAGAAGATTTAATTTCAAAAAAAACTGATAGCTCTTCAAGTATATTCCTAGGTTTTGCAGGACCGGAAAATGCAAATTCAACAGATAGAATTCTGATTTCTGCATTGTCAGTTTATCTTTCAGCTTTGGGAAATTCAAAGTTTTCTGATATTGAAAGGAAATATTCAACATCAATTGATTTAGATAAGGAAAGACTCGGAACTCGTCCAACAGATAAATCGGCATTAGTTTTCCAAACAGGAGTAGCGGAAGAATACACAGAACCAATATTAAAAGATATATATCAAATCATATCCGACATTTCAAAAAATCCTCCAACAGATGAAGAAATGACAGCTATTAAATTACGAATGAAAAAATCTAATCAAGATATGTTGGAATCTTCACATTCAATAAATAGTAAAGTCGGAATGGCTGCATTAAACAATAATTTAGATATTTTGAATAATTATGACAAAATCGTTGAATCAATGACACCGCAAGATATTGTCAATACTGCAAAAAAATATTTTAATTTAAATAAAGCAGCATTAACAGTCGTCCACCCAAATACCTCAACTCCTGAAAAAATAAACAATAATTATAATTCTGCAACAAAAAATAACCCAATCTCATTCACTGGGACAAACAAAAAAACACCAATTAATGTTCAAAAAATTAAAGAATACGAGCTGCCAAACAACTATCGAGTTATTTTGAACGATACAAATTCTGACAATGTTCAATATAGATTTATGCTCAGACAAAAGGATTGGACACCGAAAAAAGCTGCAACTGCAGATGTACTATCTGAAATGCTTAAAAATTGCGGAACAAAAAATAATTCACTAAAAGATGTTCTTAAAAAATTTGATTTGTATGGAATCAATATAGATTCAAGTGCAAACGATTACGGAATCTATTTAGCTGCAGATTTTCCAACGGAAACAGCCGCTAAATCATTATCTTTGTTTAATGAAATGATTACAAAACCAGATTTTAGTAAAGAAGTATTTGACAAAGCAATCCAAAATTGTCGAGATAATTATTCCACAGTTGAACCATCACCGTGGGACAAATTTGACAAAACCGTTTTGAAAGGATTGCCGGAAGAATTTACCATTCAAGACAAAAAAGACAGTTTGAAGAATATCACGTATAACGATGTAATTGATTTATACAACGAAATATTCCGAAATGGTCAAGGGCAAGTTACGGTATCTGGAGATTTTACAAAATATCCGGAGTTAAGGCAAACTATTTTCAATAATACAGCTTTATACAGTAAAGCTCAACCACGTGATATTTCACTTGAAAAAACGTACTCTCCAATTGAAAAAACCGAAGTTTTAACAGTTTCTCATTTGAAAAATCAAGCTGATATTGTTGAGGGTTTCAAATTTAAACAAAACGGAAATATAAAAGATTCTGTATGCTTATCTTTATTAAACCAAATTTTAGGAGGGTCACCATCTTCAAGATTATTTTCTGATTTGCGAGAACAAAGGCATTTAGCTTATTCTGTATCTTCAAATTATGATTTTATAGGTGATTCTGGTATTATGACTTTGACAATCGGCACAACAACAGAAAACCACGAAACAGGTGAAAAGACTTTTGATAACGTTAAAAAATCCATTGATGGTTTTAACGAAAATATCAAAAAAATCACAACAGAACCGGTGACAACTGAAGAATTAAATGCCGCTAAAAAAGCAATAAAAACATCAATGCTTTCAGCCCTAGAGAAGAATTCTACCAAAACTTCTATTTTGGAACTAAATGCAAAAACGCCTTATAATGTTGATTTGATAAACCAAAAGCTAGAACTTATTGATAAAATCACACCAGACGACTTATTAAGAGCTGCAAAATATGTATTTAGTTCAAAACCAGTCTACTCAATCGCTGCAACTCAAGCAACTCTTGATGCAAATACAGACTTTCTAAACAGTCTCGGTTAATTCTTACTTTCTATTGCTGATTTGATTTGTTTTATGATATTCTGAACTCCGTCAAATTTTGCCATTTTAGATGCGGCATTTTGAATTGCTTTCATTTTAGTTTTATCTTGAACTAGACTATTTATCATGTCAAATAATTTCTCAGGAGTTGTGTCGGAATTTTCAAGATACAATCCCGCACCATTTTCAACCATATACTTTGCATTTTTTCTTTGGTGATCTTGGGCAGCATAAGGATAAGGAATAAAAATTGTGGCAACATTACTTGCGCAAAGTTCTGAAATACTTAATGAACCGGCTCTTGAAATTGCAATATCACAAGCTTTCAAAACAGTCACCATGTCTTCAAAATACGGACGAATAATCAAATTTTTGTCTTCCTTATATTCAGGATAAATCTTTTCAATTTCATTTATTGCGGTTTCAAAATTACGTTTACCTGTTTGAAAAATAACTTGAATATCTAATTTTTGAGATAAATTTTTAATAATTTTTACCGCCGACTCATTGATTGTTTTAGCACCTTGTGAACCGCCCATAATACAAAGAGTTAATTTATCACTCAGTCCAAGAGTCTCTTTTGCCTGAGTTTTTGTAAGAGTTTTAAACTTCTCGCGAATTGGATTTCCGTTTACACTGCAATTTAAATTTTTTAACTTATCTTTAGCAATTTCAAATGCGATAGAAATACTTTTTGCAAAAGGAGATAATTCTCTTGTCACAAGTCCTGGGTTAGCATCGCAATCGTGCATAACAAACGGAGTATTTGTCACAACACCAGCTAATAAGGCCGGTGCAGAGACGTATCCCCCAGTTCCAAATATAGCATCAGGTTTGTATTTATTAATATAAAAAATACATTTTAACCACGCACCAAACATCTGAAATGCCCATTTGATAAGTGTAAAATTCAATTTTCTTGGCATTCCGGAAGATATTACAGGTAAAAATTTATAATTTTTATCTTTTACAATACTTGCTTCTAAATTATTCGGATTTCCAATATAAAAAATTTGTTCAGTATCATTCTCATTTAATAATGCATCTGCAACAGCAACAGCCGGATAAATATGACCACCGGTACCGCCTCCGGTAATAAAATACGTTTTTTTATTGCTCATTTTCAGTCCTTATTCTCTTAATTCTTTGTTTTGATATATTTAATAAAATCCCAACCATTGCAAGTGATACAATAATTGACGTTCCACCATAGCTGATAAACGGGAGAGTTACACCTGTAACCGGAAAGAATGAACTAGCAACAGACATATTCAAAAAAGCTTGAAAACCAAAAATAACAGTTATCCCGATTGCTAACAATTTACCATACATATCAGGACATCTTTTTGCTATCCTTAAGCCTCTATAAACAAGTACTGTAAATAGACCGATAATAAACAAACAACCTAAATACCCGAACTCTTCACCAATAATCGCAAAAATAAAATCTGTATGACATTCCGGTAAATATGCAAGTTTTTGAATTGACCCACCATAACCCGTTCCGATAAATCCACCGGAAGCAAATGCTATTAAGGATTGAATGATATTATAGCCTTTACCTAATGCATCACTCCCAGGATTTAACCATACATTGATTCGGTCCATTTGATAACCTTGTAAAAGTTTTGGCAAATAGAATAATGCACCAGCAAACCCTAAACCACCCAATATCGCAACCAACTTCAATGAACCACGAGCAGCAATATACAACATAAACGAAGTAGTTAACAAGATTATAACCATACTGAGGTTCGGTTGTTTATAAATTATTCCTAAAAGTATAAGAATAGGAATAAATGTACTCGTCCAATTATTAAAATTAAGTAAATCTACTTTTTCTTTAAAGTTTGAGGCTAAAAGCATACAAAATAAAGGCTTTGCAAGCTCGGACGGTTGCAATTGCATAAACCCTAAGTTTATCCACCTTTTGGCACCGTTAATTGTTACCCCGAGAGGTGTAAATTGCAAGACTAACAATAGAATTGCAACTATCCATAAAAATTTTGTATTATATCTTTCAAGTTTTTTATAATCAAATTTTGCAAACCAACCCATCGCCAAAAATCCAAAACCTGCGTAAATCATTTGCTTAATTAAAAACGATGCTAAATTTGCTCCCTCTCTCATACATTTTGGAGCTGTAGCCGAAAAAATTGCCAAAAAACCTATAATAACCAAAAAAGTTACTACAAGTAAAAGTGTTTTGTCTGGAGCAGAAAGAATTATACTTTTTTCTTCGTGATGCCCTCTGCGTCTTTCTCTTTCAATTCTTCGATTAGATTTATACTCGTGATAAGACATATTCTTTAAACACTTCTCCCCTGTTTTCATAACTTGTGAACATGTCAAAACTTGAACATGCCGGTGACAACAACGCAACATCTGGTTTTAACTCAATGCATTTATCAATCGCACTTTCAAGTGTTTTTTCTCTAATAATATTTGTAAATCCGTTTTTCTTCAAATTTTCCTCAAATCTATCTGCAGCTTCTCCTATCAAAATGACAGTTTTAATATGTTTTTTAATAGAGTCGCAAAATTCAGTCAAATCTGTATTCTTATCTCTGCCACCTGCAATTAAAACAACGTCAACATTATTGAAAGAGTTTATCGCAACGATTGCAGCTTCCGGATTTGTAGCTTTTGAATCATTATAAAAAGTTATACCTTTGAATTCTCTAACTTTTTCAAGTCTGTGCTCAGGTGCCTTGAATTCCATAATTGCCTGCTTGATTGTTTCATTATCAATACCAGTCAATTTTGCGCAAATAATTGAACACATTATATTTTGGTAATTATGTTCGCCAATCAATGGACATTCGGACAATTTGATTATACTTTCAGTTTTTCCGTCCTGTTTGTAAATAATTTCGTTATTCTCTTCATAACAACAATTATCACCAATATTACCGGCAAACATAAATATAGTGCCTTTTGCTTTTTTAGAAAATTCTAAAAGCTTAGTATCTTTTGCATTCAATACTGAATATTTTGGAGCTTGAGGGTCTAAAAATACTCTAGCCTTGGCTTTAAAATAATTTTCCAATCCTTGGTGCCAATCAATATGATCAGGTGTAAAGTTTGTCCAAACAGAAATAAAAGGTTTTAAAGTCGGACTCATCTCAAGTTGGAATGAGCTTGCTTCACAAACAAAATAATCCAAATTTTCATCAGCCATTGTACAAGGTGGAGTTCCGATATTTCCACAAGCTTTCGTCTTTAACTTTTTGCTTAAAATATGTTCAGTTAAAGAAGTTGTTGTGGTTTTACCATTTGTACCGGTGATGATAATAAATGGAATATCGCTTTCCCTATATGCCAATTCTAATTCTGAAATTACAGGAATATGTTTAGATTTTAGTTTTTGAATAATTTCACTATGTGGAGGAATTCCAGGACTTGTAATTGCAAGTTCGGCAGTATTTATAAATTCTTCCGAGTGACCACCATATTCAGTATGAATACCATTGCTTTGCAATTCTTTTATCTGAGATAACTTATCCTCCGTAACATCTCTGCTTTCTGTTAAATAAACATTTGCGCCATGTTTTTTAGCAAAATTTGCAGCAGCTATCCCACTTCGGGATAACCCCAAAACTAAAACTTTTTTACCTACAATTCCCATTATAAAATTCCTCTACTGAATAATTCAAAAAGTACAACTGCTATTATTGATAAAATCAAAGATACAACAGAAAATACAACTACAACTTTCTTTTCATTCCAACCTAAAAGTTCAAAATGATGATGAATCGGAGCCATCTTGAAAACTCTTTTTCCTGTTGTTTTAAAACTTGTAACTTGAATAATTACAGATAATGTTTCGATAACAAAAACACCACCAATAAATATTAATAAGAATTCAAACTTTCCTAAAACAGCCAATGTACCAAGCAAACCACCAATAGCTAAAGAACCGGTATCTCCCATAAATACTTCGGCTTTAGGTTTGTTGTATTTCAAAAATCCTAACAATGCACCTGCAACAGCAGATGAAATAATTGCAAGTTCCGTTTCTCCTAATGAATGTGAAATTATCGCACAAGCAATAAATGCCGGAACACCACAACCGGCAGCAAGTCCATCTAATCCGTCTGTCAAGTTATAAGCATTTGAAGCACCTGTAATAATAAATACAGCGAAGAATGGATAGAACCATTTCAAATCAAGAACAATATTTCCAATTGCAAAAGTACAAGCATCCGGATTTGTTGTTACTAGAAACAATGTTGGTAAAAGAGCAATTGCAATTTGTCGGAATAACTTTCCTCTGGCAGTTAAGCCATCATTCCCTTTTCCTTTGATTTTAATATAATCATCTTGAAATCCTGCAAAAGTATAGAATGCTAAAGTTATTATTGTAATCAAAGCTAAAGTTGACATTTTTTGTGCAAGCAACAATGCAACAACAGAAGCCATAATAATTGCAGCAATTATAAAAACACCTCCGGTCGTCGGAGTTCCTTGCTTTTTGGCATGATTTTCAGGTGCGACATCTTTGATATATTGCCCAATCATTTTTTTCCTTAACATATCAATATAAGGTACGCCAAATAGCATACACAAAACCATTCCTAATAAGAATGCGATGGTTATCATTATCATAACTTACATATCCCTCTTCTAATGTTATCTAAAATTTCTTCAAATTGCATTGAACGTGAAGCTTTTAAGAATATTGTATTATCTTTATTCAAATTTTCAAGAATGTAACAAGAAGCATCTTTATTTGAATTAAAATAATGTGCTTCAAATCCATTATTTTCAAGTTCTTTACCGATTTCTTTTGCCAAATTCCCGACAGTTAAATACTTAACGTTTTTATTTAATTTTGACAAATATCTGCCGACCTCCCTGTGATATTCAATTTCATTACCCCCAAGTTCTTTCATATCACCAAGAACAACAACCGGATTTTTATATAATTCAACAAATGTTTTAACAGAAGCTTTAACAGACTCCGGATTCGCATTATAACTGTCATTGATAAATTTAAGACCTTGAATTTCTTCTTCTTCCCATCTTTTTTCGATTGGTCTATAAGAATAAAGACCTTTTTTAATCTCGTCTTTTGTAAGTCCTAATTTTTGTCCAAGTTCTATTGCCGAAAGGGAATTTTCAATATTATATTCCCCCTCAACATTTAATTCATAAACCTCATTTTTATATTCAAACTTAGAATAGGATTTTGTCTGTTCTAAAATTTTTACATCATCAAAGGAATAATAAATTTTTTCACCATTAAAACCTACAAAGTTTTTAATTCTTTCTTGATTTTTAGCAAATAAAATTCCGTTATTTTTTAATCCTTTTGTAATTTCGCATTTTGCCCTTGCAATATTATCCAGACTTCCAAGACGTCCAACGTGAGCCGAACCACAGTTTGTAATAATTGCATAATCCGGTTCAAGATGAGTTGAAATCAACTCAATTTCGCCCAAACCTCTCATTCCCATTTCAACAATCAATGCTTTTGTATCATTATCCATACCTAACACGGTCTGACAAAAACCGATTTCATTATTGTGGTTTGAAAAAGTTTTTTGAGTTTTATATTTTTGACTAACAACACTATAAACAAGTTCTTTGGTTGTTGTTTTACCTGCACTACCTGTAATTGCAATAGTTATTGGGTTAATTTTATTTCTATAATATTTTGCAATATTCAAATAAGCATCAAGAGTATTTTCGACTTTCAAAACAAGTTCTGCATCATCAAAAACGCTATCACTGGTTGTAAAATAAGCTTTAGCCCCAGATTCAAGAGCTTTATCTATAAATTTTTCGCCATCAAAATTAGCACCTTTTAAGGGCAAGTAAATATCATTTGATTTAATTGTTCTTGTATCGGTAGAAATATTATAATTTAAACTCTTCCCGCTATCTTTTAATAATTCAGCTCCGGTAACTTTAGTTAATTCTTCTTTATTAAACATCATACATTCATGATACTTCAAATAAATTTATTAGACTCACAAAGTTAATAAATATTAAAACGTATTGCGCAATTGTTAGAAATAACTTGACATCACATTAAGACTGGTAGATAATAAATGTACGTGATTACTCGGGTCAATCGTTTATAAAACCCTAAAAAGGTTACGAAACCCCAATTGAAAGGAAAAGAAAATGTACGCAATTGTTGAAACTGGCGGAAAACAATACCAAGTAGAAGAAGGCCGCTACGTTGATGTCGAATTATTAGATGGCGAAAAAGATGCAAAAATCGTTTTTGACAAAATTGTTATGATCGTTAACGGTAAAAAATCTAAAGTAGGTCAACCTTACGTTTCTGGTGCTTCTGCTGAAGGTAAAATCGTTTTACATGACAAATCTAAAAAGGTTATTGTTTACAAACAAAGACCTAAAAAAGGTTACAGAAAAAAACAAGGCCACAGACAAGGCTTTACAAGAGTTATGATTTCTAAAATCAGAACATCTGCTAAAAAAGCTGCTGCAACAGAAGAATCAGCTGCTGAGTAATGACTAAATGGCACAAATGCCAAAGTCAGAAATAACGTTAAGAAAACAATAAAGGAGAAATTAAAATGGCACATAAAAAAGGTATGGGATCTACCCGTAACGGCCGTGACTCCGAAGCTAAACGTTTAGGCGTTAAGAAATTCGGCGGAGAAGCTGTTAAAGCAGGTAATATCCTAGTTCGTCAAAGAGGAACTAAAATTCACCCTGGAAACAATGTAGGTATCGGTTCAGATGATACATTATTCGCATTGATTGACGGTAACGTGAAATTTGAATCGCACAGACGTGACAGAAAACAAGTTAGTGTTTATGCTGCTCAGTAGTCTGATTTAAAGATTAAAAAAAAAAAGTCTGATTTTCTTAATCAGACTCTTTTTTAATGCTGTTTAAACTTCGCAAAATCTTTCTTCTTCAAACGATTTATCCGGAATATAATCCTTGTCATTTATTACAAGTTGCGGAATATTTTTGTTGTATTTCGGAACCTCAACATTTGCAAATTTGTTTGCTAAAAATTCCGGTACAACTTTCCGTTCGAATCCTGCACTTGAAGAAATGAAACCATTTCCGAAAACACCGACATTTGATTCTGTTTTTCCGATATGTGCGGCTGTTGTTCCTTGAATATTGTTAATGCTGTTAAGTTTGCTTAAATCATTAATACCGTTAAAGTCAACCATCTTACTATCTCCGTTTATTATGCTCTCTATACTTTAATAAAGTATTTTGAAAAGTCATAATTTCAGAGAAAGGTTCATTCGTTACAAAAGTTAATATTAAAATTAATCTTCTACAAGCTGATACAAACTAGGAGCTTCCTGAACACTAACATTTGTTGTTGGGACTTTTAAAACTTTAGCTTTTACAACCCTATTTGCATATTCAATAGTTATAATATCGTTTTCTTTAATTTGTTTTGCGGGTTTGGCAGGATTGTTATTCACAAGAACTCTTCCCATATCAGAAACTTCGTTTGCAACAGTTCTTCTTTTTATCAATCTTGATACTTTTAAAAATTTATCTAATCTCATAACAACTGTATTTTATCACATATTTTAATTTCATGATATAATTTTTGCAAGGGAGAATGTATTTTTTCATGAAAAAGTTTATTTCGATTTTACTAGGATTGTTTTTTGTTTTAACCTCAAAAGTTTATGCTGAAAATATAAAATTTGTTCAGGTAACAGATTCTCATCTGGACACGAATTCAGAGTATTCTCAAAGAGTTTTGAAAAGTGCTGTTGAAGATATAAATAAACAACCAAGTGTTTCATTTGTTGTTTTCACGGGTGATAACATAAATAATCCTACAGAAGACAATTTGCGAGAATTCGTTAAAATTGTAAGTAAATTAAATGTACCTTATTATGTAGCTCTTGGAAATCATGACGTTTATAAGTCAAAAGATATGTCAAAAATAAGATATTATGAAATTTTGAGAGAGACAAATCTTTTGTACAAGCAGAGAACCCCTAATTATGAGTTCAAGAAAAATGGTTTTGTCTTTTTAATTGTAGATGGTGCCAAAGAAGTTATCCCCGGATCGGTCGGTTATTACAGAAAAGATACCCTTGATTGGTTAGACAAAAAATTAACAAAAAATCAAGGCAAACCTGCAATAATCTTTCAACATTTTCCAATTGAATATCCAAATGCGTCTGAAAATAGATTAAAAACACATAAAACATACCGAGATGATGAGTATAAAGATGTTTTAGCAAATCATGAAAATGTTCTTGCGATTATATCAGGGCATTTTCATGTAAATTATGAAATCATGAAAAATGGAATTTATCACATTTCTTCTCCATCACTACTTGCGATTCCGCAATCCTACAAAATCATAGATGTTGTGACAACAAAAGAATTTTCACCAATAATTTACACTCAACTTAGAGAGTTTGATGTTCCGGAATCATCTACAGATAAACAAGATTAGAAAATATTTTTAAGACCTGAAAGAATGCCCTTACCACTAAGAACAATGCCGCCAAGTATTGCAATAACACCTGCAATTTTTAAAATCAACGGAAACTTATGTCGTTCAGGTGGTTTAGCTTTCTTTTGCCCGACATACAAATCATGTTCCATTTGATTGAACATCTTATCACCCTCTCGAGCAGAATACAAAACACACTTAGGCAACCTATTCGGAGGATTTAAAATGCCCACACTATGATTGCCGTAATGCATAGATTTATTTGCTGGATTATCTACTTGTTCTACCATATATTAATTAAAACAAAAATTTCACCAAAATTGCTATACAATTGTAAATAAATATTACCGAAACGATTCTTAAAATCTAATACAGTTGCATTTTAATTATGTTTACACTATATTGGAAATATAGCCGCAGACAATTAGTCCGGTGGGCAGAAAACAAGAGTCCATAAAGGTTTGACAAAAGGGGCAAGAAATGTTCCTAAAACTGAGTGGAAGTGCTAAAAACAAGCTTGTTAAAAGCTCAAAGGTTAAATGATTAAATCAGCTAATCGAGGTTACACGAAAGTAAATAGCATTTTATAGACTTATGTGTAAGATTTTGCGGTAAAACTAGGATTGACGCAAAGTCTTTTTTAGTTTTATAGGTCGATAATTAAATATAACGATGGGAAAGTTTCCCTTCGTCGCAGAAATCAAAGGAGCTAAAAATGGCAACAAAAGCATTTAAATCAGAAAAAATAGATGCGATTAAATCAAAAATTGAAAAAGCTCAAGTTGCAGTTATTACTGAGTACAAAGGTTTGACCGTTGAAGAAATCACTAAATTAAGACGTGAAATTCAAAAAAATGGTGGTGACTACATGGTTACCAAAAACACTTTGGCTAAAATAGCTGTAAAAGGTACTGAATACGAAGCTTTAACTGAAAAGCTAACAGGACCTATCGCTTTAGCTTTCGGTTTTGAAGATCCTGTAAGCCCTGCAAAAGCTGTTACTAAATTTATCAAAGATACTAAAAAAGGAGAAATCCTTGGTGCAGTTATGGACGGTAAATTGTTATCAGTTGAAGAAACAAAAGCATTGGCAGCTCTTCCTTCAAAAGAAGAACTTTTTGCAAAAATGCTTGGATCTATCAACTCTCCAGCTTCAGGTATCGCAAACTCTATCAACGCTGTTCTTTCTCAACTTACAAGAGCAATGGCAGCTGTCAGAGATCAAAAAGCTGCATAATTTATTTGTGGCAAAAATATTTAAGCCTCTGTGCTTAACAATGTATTAGAAAACTCAAAAAAAATAATAAAAGGAGAAAAACAATGAGTGTAGAATCAATTTTAGAATCAATTGAAAAATTAACTTTATTAGAAGCAGCTGAATTAGTTAAAGCTATGGAAGAAAAATTCGGCGTATCAGCAGCAGCTCCAGTAGCTGTAGCAGCAGCTCCAGCAGCAGCTGCAGCAGCAGACGATGCTGATGCAGAAGTTTCTGTAGTATTAGCTTCAGTTCCAGCTGATAAGAAAATCGCTGTATTGAAAGAAGTTAGAACTTTAACAGGTTTAGGTTTGAAAGAAGCTAAAGACTTAGTTGAAGCAGCTCCTAAAGCAGTTAAAGAAAACATCAAAAAAGACGAAGCTGAATCTATCAAGAAAACTCTTGAAGCAGCTGGTGCTGTTGTTGAAATCAAATAGTTTGATTTTAATAATCAATAGTTTTAAAAGCGGTGAAGTTAATAACTTCACCGCTTTTTGTTCAAATTGATTTTATTTTTTGAATATGTTAATATGCATGTGTAATAAATTAGAGGGCTTTATATGATAGATACTCCGTTTTTGTATGGCGCAATTGCAATTATGCTGATTGTTATTATAACTGATTATTTAAAAAGAAAATACAATATTGATTTAAATAATTTTGACTATGTTCACTACAAACAGTGGTTTTTAGATGGAATAAAAAACGGTTTCAAACCAATAGACCCAAATATTAAACCTAACGTTAAGGTTATTGAACGAACGACAGGTGATAAAACATTAGTTTTACTTGATGCCGGAACAAATAAAGCAACCGTAATGGCAACATTAAGACAAATCACAGGACTAGATTACAAAGAAGCAAAAAATGTTGTTGAATCTGTTCCATCAACATTTATGACAAACATTTCTGATAAAGAAGCAGATTTAACTAAAAAAGCACTTGAATTTGTTGGTGCTAAGGTTGAAATAAGATAAATTAATAAATTTAAACATAACATAAAAAAGAACAATTGATTTAAGTTCAATTGTTCTTTTTAGTTATAAATTTATAGTTCTTATATAGATAGAATAAATCCGCCTTTATCAGCATTTTTAAGGGATTCACCCTCGATTTTTGCTCTTAAGTTTTTGATATATTTATATACATAATCTCGTGGCAAATCTAATAATGATGCGAGGTCTTTAGCATAGACAATTTTATTTTTGTGAGCTGCAAAATAATCAAACACTTTTTGCTCTCTATCAGTAAGTGCCTTTTTAAAAACCACTCTAACATCATCTCTCAAAGTATCACCGGTTTTAGTATTATCAACAATATCTTTTGTGGCTTTTACTAATTTCTTATCAGCTTTTTTAGCAGATGAAACTTTAGTTTTTGTTGATTTTATAGGAGCTGTTTTTTCTACTTTTTTAGTTACTGTATCTTTTGTTTTTGTTTCAGTTTCTTTAGATGAAATATCATCTAATTTTAAATTCTTTGCAGAGAATGGAGATACGTAAAGTTCTTTTTCTTTTTCATAAGCTCTATCTGCAATAGTACTCAAACGTTCAGCTTTTGCATTCCATTCCGGCTCGTTGGAAACAACAGGCTGTCCGTGAAGTACGATATCAATTAAGTCATTAGTTTCTTTCTTCTCTTCAACTTTTTTCCCTAATCTGGCGGCAAACTCTTCTAATGTAATCTTTTCTAATGAGCTTCTCCATTGTTTAATCTCTTCCTTGCTCAAGTATTCAGACATTCATTATCTCCTTACTAAAAACTATTCTTTAAATATATCCTTTTACACCCTATAATTTAGCATAAACCATGCCCCATGACGTAAAATGTTTCGCAACGTAAATTTTTATTTATTTTGTTAACATTTAACTGTTTTATGTTGATTTTTCGCTCTTGTGGTGCTTAGTCTATGATTCCGGTATCAAGAATTTTTTGCACCTCATTTGACATAATTTTATGAATTTCGTCAATTGGTTTTGTACCATCAATACTGATAAATCCGTATTCAGACTTCATTTTGTTATATTGTTCAAGACATTTATTTTGATAAATTCCAAAGCTTTTGTAAAAATCGGTAGAAAAACCTACATCTCGTCCACTTTCGTAAAAATCAAGACCGGTTGTTCCAATAATTCTTTTTAATAAAGTATCAACAGGCATATCAAGATAGAATACCAAATCCGGTTCCGGAGCGTAATCGTACAAATTTTTAACCCAGTCAATATTTTGACCTCTTACAACATCTCGAGCCAAAGCAGTATAATAATACCGATCAAGTAAAACTACAAAACCTGATTTCAGGGCAGGGATTATCTGATTTTCAAGCCTATCAGCAAAATCAGCGGCATACAATAAACTATAAGTTGTCGCGTTAAGCAAATTTCGTTCTTTAGCATCATCAATAACATTTGCAATCAATCGAGAAGTCTTCCACTCAGAAACAATTACACCATAACATTGATCTTGCAATGATTTTTTTAGAAGTTGAAGTTGCGTTGATTTACCGGAACCGTCTGTACCTTCAATAACAACAAGAAGCCCCGGATATTTTCTGTTTTTTTGCTCCATTAAATTTCAACTCCTTTTTCTTTAAGAATTGCCTTTAACATTTTACGGATTTCAACTTGCTTTTTATGAATTGTATCATTTGCATCAAGTTTAACAATACCAAATTCATCAAGCATATTTTTATATTCTTGAATTACTTTTGATTGAAAAATCATATAACTTTCGTAAGGGTCATTGCTCAATTTCAAGTCCATACCTGCTTCGTAAAACTTTGGAACTCTTCTGTTTGAACAAATTCTTTCCAGTGAAGTTTTTGGGTCAATATCAAAATAAACAGATAAATCCGGTTTAATTGCAAAATTATAAACACCACGAACCCAATTGGGATCGACACCACGAGCAACATCTCTGGCAAAAGCCGTATAAGCATACCTATCTGCCAAAACGATAAAGCCTGCTTTCAATGCCGGAGCAATAACCTGTTTAAGTCTATCAGCAAAATCTACTGCGTGAAGCAAGCTGAATGTTCTTGGAGAGAGCATATTTTTCTTTTTTGCAAGCTTTGTTGTTTGTGAAATCAAATCTGAAGAATTCCACTCTGTAAAAATTACATCTTTACCAATATCTTTTAGCCAATCACGTAAAAGAGTAAGTTGTGTAGATTTACCTGAGCCATCAATACCCTCAACGCAAACTAACGTTCCGTCATAGTGATGTTTTTCCGTTAATTTTGACAAAATATTTAACCCTCTTTCTGTTCTAAAAGTCGTGTACTTATTTTCCCAAATTTAGCTGATAAATTATCAATAAAATGAATTAAATATAATTCCGGTTCCAAATCTTTTTGGTCAAGATCAATAATAGCACCCCATTCCGCTCTTCCGTGATGAGCTGCAATCATCTTAGCAACTTTTTTAAACCCCGCATTCATACAAATGCAAAAACCGTACTGAGAATGAGAAATCCATTCTTCTCTAAAGTTTGGAGCATAATCAATCAAACCGGTTTCAGTATCAATTGTGTATTCAAAAATTTTGCCAAAATCATGCAACAAACAAGCGGCATAAATTTCGTCTTCATTTGCTTTATAAGAAAAAGATGCCATATTTAATTCTGCAAACTCGACACATTCAACAGTGTGAACCAAAAGACCTCCAACATAGTTGTGGTGCATCAATTTAGCAGCAGGCATAATTTTGAATGTATCTGCATTTTTTTCAAACAATTCTGAAACAAACAAATGAAGTTTTTCATCTTTTATTTTTGAAATATATGATTGCAATTTTGTCCAATATTGTTCAATTTCTTGCTTTTCAAGTCCCAATTTTGCTTCTTTGATTAACTCAAGAGCTGAAACTAAACAATTGTTGTATTTTTCATTGAAACTTGCAGAAACAATTCTAACCAAATTTCCAGTTCTAAAAATTTTACTATCAAATCTATTCAATGTTTCTTCCCAAAGAATACAATTCAATAAAGTATTATCAACAGTATTTTTCAACTGTAATTTTCCCATTTTTGAACCGGCTTTTGTATCTCCGATTGAAAAAACAACAACTTCGTAAGTATCTTCTGTATTGAACATTTTTTATTCCTTTATTAAACTAATTTTTATCTCTGTCAATGATTTTGTCATCGTGCCCCCAAACGAAAGATTCGCGAATTTCTTCGCCAATTTTTTCAATTGGGTGAGATGCATTCTCTTCTCTCAATTTATTGAATACTTTACAACCGGAGCTCATTTCAGTTGTGAATTCTTCTGCAAATTTGCCAGATTGAATATCTTTTAAAATTTCTCGCATTGCATTTTTAGAAGATTCTCCAATAACCTTTGGTCCTCTTGTCATATCACCGTATTCGGCAGTATTAGAAATTGAATATCTCATATCTGCAAGTCCCCCTTGGTTTACAAGGTCAATAATCAATTTCATTTCGTGAAGGACTTCAAAATATGCCATATATGGAGAATATCCAGCTTCGGTAAGAACTTCAAAACCGGCTTTCATCAAGGCAGAAACACCACCACAAATTACGGCTTGTTCTCCAAACAAATCTGTTTCAGTTTCTTCTTTGAATGTTGTTTCAATAATTCCGGCTCTACCTGCTCCAATAGCAGAAGCATAAGACAATGAAACATCTTTTGAATCTCCTGATGGATCTTGATAAACTGCGATTAAAGATGGAACACCCTTACCCTCAACATATTGACTTCTTACCGTATGTCCAGGACCTTTTGGAGCAACCATAATTACGTTGATATCACTAGGTGCAACAATTTTTTTGTAGTGGATATTAAATCCGTGAGAAAACATCAAATACTGACCTGAATGCATATTTGGTTTAATTTGTTTTTCATAAACATCGGCTTGCAACTCATCAGGAATTAGGATTTGAACAATATCAGCCCATTTTACGGCTTCTTCAATTGTCATTGTTTTAAATCCGTATTTTTTTGCTTTTGTATCTGATTTTCCACCTAATCTTAAACCTAAAACAACATCACAACCTGAATCTTTAAGATTCATAGATTGTCCGTAACCTTGTGAACCAAAACCAATAACTGCTATTTTTTTTGATTTAATTAAGTCTTGATTAATGTCTTTGTCAAGATAAATTTTAAGATTATCCATATCCACCTCGATTTCTTTTTTCTATCCACACATACTAGCACGAAGAGATTTTTAATGCTAGTGATATTTATTAATTATTCGGAGTGAAAGAATCTTTATATTAGACTACTATTTAGCTACAGCCATTTTAGATTGAATGGTATTTATAATATAATCAGCAATTTTATCTTCCAAATGACAACCAAAATGATTATTAATTTCTTTAATAAAATAACAAGGACTTGTCACGTTTACCTCTATAATTTTTCCATCAATAACATCTAGACCTGCCATATAAATTCCCATTGATGTTAATTTTTTAGCAACAGGTTTAAAGGCTTCTTTTTCAGAGTCTGTTAAAATAGCTTTATGAATATTTTTGTCAGAATGTTCACAGAATTTGAAATCATTATTGCTTGGTGTTTTTTGAACACAATAATCCAAAACCTCTTCCCCTAAAAACAACACTCGTTTATCTCCATAAACAGCTTTTGAAATATATTTTTGAACCATTATCATATTTTTACCGTTCTTAGTCATAGAATTTATAATAACAGCGGTGTTTTTATCCCCGTGTTTTAAATACATAACACCACCGCCAAAACATTGATTTAACGGTTTTAAAATTATTTCTTCATTTTCATTTAAGAATTCTATAATATCAGAAAAACTTGATGTTACAATATTTTTAGGCATCAAATCATTGAACATAACTGCATGTAATTTTTCGTTAAAATTACGAACTTCAGTTGTATCATTCATAATAAAAGTTTTTTCTCTATCAACAAAATCAAAAACATAAGTTGCATTGATGTAATCCAAATCAACCGGAGGGTCAGGTCTGAACATTACGAGATTGAAATCTTCAATTTTCTTTTCTGTTAAGTTTTCTTTATCATAAAAAATATTGTTATCTTTAACAAAAGACTTATAACAAGAGGTATAAGCAATTGCGGATTTAAGTTTCAACATATCAATCGTTGTAATCCAAACATCACAACCTCTTTCAAGCAAACTTTTTATTATCCAAAAATTGGTTACTAAATTATTAAACTCAAAATATTTTAACTCTAATCTATCAATTACAAATAAAACTTTCATAAAAACCTCTTTGATAATAATCGAAGAAACAGGTCAACTTTTAAATGCCGACCTGTATAATATTGTTATTTAATTTCTGCAGGATTTAAAATTTGACAAGCTGTATTTCCATAAGCAATAAGGTTGGCAAACCTTTGCAAATCTGCTTGAATTTCAGGGTAAGTGTTATAATGCATAGGAATAACTGTTCTTACACCTAACCATTTTGCAGCCATTGCAGCATGTTCAACGTCCATTGTATAATTCCCGCCAATTGGTAAAAGTGCAATTTGTGGAGCATACAATTCTTTGATAGTCTTCATTTCAGAAGATAAACAAGTGTCGCCTGCGTGATAAATCCTTACACCATCAATATCAAACAAAATACTTGCTGCATTCCCACCATAACTTCCATCTGGCAATGAACTAGAATGAAATGCTGGCAAGAAAACGGCTCTTCCCCAAGAATAATTAATCCAAGACCCCAATCCTACAGGTTTTACCTTAACTCCTTGAGCTTTGCAATAATTTGCAAGTTCAAAAACTGCAGTAATTTCAATATCTTTTTCTCTTGCAATTTCAATAGCTTCACCTAAATGATCACCATGAGCGTGAGTTAGCAAAATATCTGTAATCGGTTCTTCGTGCCAATTGAATTTTTCATTAGTTGAAACTAAAGGATCAACCAATACAGCCTTATCTTCTTTTTTGAATTCAAAAGCACTGTGTCCAATGTATTTTAAATCTACCATATCTAAAGACCTCTCTACTTTTTATGTCAATATTTATCTATTTCAATTTATCATAATTTATTATAAAATACAAATATGAAACAATATGATTTATTGATGAAAAAATGTATAGAATTGGCAAAACAGGCTCAAGGCGAAACTTCTCCAAATCCACTTGTTGGGTGCATTGTATTGAACGATATAGGTGAAATTATCTCAACAGGTTATCACAAAAAATATGGCGAAAATCACGCAGAACGAGATGCGCTATTAAAACTTGATGATGCTAAAAATTGTACATTAATCGTAAATCTTGAACCTTGTTCTCATTATGGCAAGACACCGCCATGTGCTGATTTGATTATTGAAAAAGGGGTAAAACGTGTTATTTACGGAATGAAAGATGTTAACCCGATTGTTGCGGGTAATGGCTTAAAAAAACTGATTGATGCAGGAATTGAAGTTATCGGACCAATTCTAGAAGACGAATGTAGAAAATTAAACGAAATTTTCATCAAAAATCAAGTTAAACATAAAACTTTTGTAGCATTAAAAACCGCAACAACAATAGATGGAAAAATTGCAACTTCAACTAATGATTCCAAATGGATAACATCTGACTTAGCAAGAGAAGAAGTTCGCAATATCAGGAAACGATACGATGCAATTCTTACATCATCTTCAACTATTTTAGCTGATAATCCGACAATGGAACATAAATGCAAAGTTATTTTGGATAGGAAATTAAAAACGAATTCCCAAATGACAATTTACAAACAAGGAAAGATTTTTGTATTCCATTCATTAAAAAATCAATCAAGCTTATCAAATAATAATCTTCAGTATATTTACACCCCAATCGTAAATAACAAACTTGATATAGAGTTTATTTTAGAAGAGTTATATAAACGGGGTATTATGAGTGTTTTAATTGAAGCAGGCGGTAAATTAAACGGAAGCTTTTTGCCGTATATTGATAGACTTTACCACTTTGTGGCACCAAAAATTTTGGGCGACAATAACGGAAAGTCTTGCTTTTATGGAAAAGAAGTTGAAAAAATATCAAATTGCACAAATTTAAATTTTGAAAGTGTAGAACTTTTCCCCCCAGATATTCTTGTAAATTATGTAAAATAAGACAAAAAAAAACCCTTTCTTTCGAAAGAGTTTGGAATTTTTTTTCAATTCCTCGTGTGTAGAAGGTTAGTGTGTAGTAGGTAGTGTATAATTTATGTCTCGTGTTTATTTAATCTTTTTTATTGTTTGCTTATCGCTTACATTTATATAAAGTATTTTTAGAGTATATAATTGCTATATCTTTTTTATTTTGTTACATAACTTAATATTTCAAATTTTTATATAGAACGCAGAAAGGGAACAAATGTGGTTACGTGCATAGCACCTTTTTGCATCAAAGTCAAAAAGAAAAAATAAACAAAGATTGTTATAAAATTCACAACGACGTACTAAAAGAATTAATAACTTGATTAACCAACAAAAAAGAGAACCTTATTGCTAAGATTCTCCCTTTGTTTATTTAATGTTATCCATTATTAGGTTATATAAGTTCCTTTAGGCTTGGTAAAGTTTCAATGTCACCAAAAGTTCTTTCATAAATTGGTTTACCGCCACCATCAATTGTCGCTTCTCGTTGGTATAAGCCATTAAGTTTTTCGCCATTTGGTTTTGTCCAACTTGAAGTTTCAAATTCATCAAAAACATCAACTCTATTACCTTTTGATTTGTCGATGTTTTTTGTTAACCAAAATTCTTCACCATTCGCTTTTTCATAGTTTTGTGCAACTTCAATTTTTTTACCGTTTTTACTTTTTGTTACAGCAATTCTTATCTTGTTACCAATATTATCAATAAATCTTTTAATTACGGATCTGAATTTATCATCTGATTTTAAATCAGTAAGATCTGAATATTCTCTCGCTAAACCGGTACGAAAATCTCTAACTTTTACCATTGAACCTTGAATATCATTATTAACTGATTTTAAACGAATTTCTTGTAATGGCTTCCCGTCTTTTGCCATTGTTGTAATAACTCGAGTTCCTTTATCCATTTTTTGGAATATTTGAGCTCCGGAAGTTGTATATCCTGTAAATTTTCCAATATTTAGAGCCATATAAAATACCTACTTTCTACATTACTGTTTTGAGTATAAAAGGTATAAATATTTATTTTTGCTAGTAATATTAATTTTAATTTACAAACCTTAATTATTTCTTAATTATTTAACTGGTTAGTCCACTTGATTAGTTTTTTTGTTGATGATAATATCGGCATGTTATGTAGTAGTAAATGTTACACAATAAGAAGGAGTAAAAACTTATGGTAAACGTAGCAATTAACGGTTTTGGTAGAATCGGCCGTAACACATTAAGAGCCGCTATCAAAGAAGGTATTTTTGACAAAATTAATTATGTAGCAATCAACGATCCAGGTCTAAAACCTGAAGATGCTGCTAGAATCTTCAAATATGATTCAGTTATGGGTAAATTCGAAGGTACAGTAGAAGCTTACGAAGAAGGTATTATCGTTAACGGTAAAAAAATCAAATTCTTCGCTGAAAAAGATCCTGCTCAATTACCTTGGAAAGATTTAGGTGTTGAAGTTGTTGTTGAATCAACTGGTTTCTTCACAGATGCTGAAAAAGCTAAAGCTCACATCGCAGCTGGTGCTAAAAAAGTTATCATCTCAGCTCCTGCTAAAAACGAAGACAAAACTATCGTTTTAGGTGTTAACGAAAACGAATATGATCCAGCTAAACACAATGTTATTTCTATGGCATCTTGTACAACTAACTGCTTAGCTCCAGTAGCTAAAGTTATCTTAGAAAAATTCGGTATCGTTAAAGGTTTGATGACAACTGTTCACTCATACACTGGCGACCAAAGAATCTTAGATGCTGGTCACAAAGATCCTCGTAGAGCTAGAGCTGGTGCTTTAAACATCGTTCCTACAAAAACTGGTGCTGCTAAAGCTGTTGCTTTGGTTATCCCTGAATTAAAAGGAAAATTAGATGGTTTCGCAATGAGAGTTCCTACTCCAGACGTTTCTATCGTTGATGTTGTTTTTGAAACAGAAAAGAAAGTTACTGTTGAAGAAGTTAATGCTGCTTTGAAAGAAGCTGCTGATGGTCACGTATTGTGCTATTCAGATGAGCCATTAGTTTCAACTGACTATATCGGTTCTCACCAATCTTCAACTGTTGACTCATTATTAACAAGAGTTATGGGCGACAACATGGTTAAAGTTATTTCTTGGTATGATAATGAATGTGGTTATTCTACAAGATTAGCTGAAACTACATTGATGGTTGCAGAAAAATTATAATTTTTATAATTTTAAAGAACTTGGAAGCGGGCTTAAACATTTTGTTTAAGCCCGCTTTTTATATTGTATTAATTGCATAAAATACGTAGGTAAAAATACCTACGTAAAAATACGGACTTTTCAAAGTCAAAAAAATATCGTATAATGTATTTGTAATCGGTTAAGGCTCAAGCTCGGGAACAACAAAAGTTCCTAAAAGGGTTCCCTTTTTGATAGTAAAGCTGTTTGCCGATTAAGTAGGGACAAGTGTATTCACAATGAAAGTCTTTATATCCGTTTGTAAGGACACATTTTATATTTAAGAAAACACCGGAACTTTTATCTCAAACTGAGTACAATTTTTGAGAGATTTTGTCAGTTCAAGAGTTGCATTCTGCTCTGCAAGATTTTTTTTACAAATACTCAAACCCAATCCACAACCTGTCTTTTTGGTTGTATAACCTTGATTAAAGATATTCTTTTGTTTATCTTTAGGAATTGGTTTTCCATTGTTTGAAATCTTTAAAATCGCATAATCATTTTTGATTTCTGCTAGAATTTCAATTTTTCCGCAGGTTTCAATAGATTCAATACCATTTTTTATGATATTTACAATACAGGCAAGAAATTTGTTTTCATCAACTTGAATATCTGCACTATTTTTAATAAAGATATTAAAACTAATATCTTTTTCTGTTGTATAGGCTCTTGATAGATCTATAGCTTTATTTACAAGAGTTTCAAAGTCAAAAACTCGAGGAGTATTATTGTTCAATGATTTTAAATCCAACAAATTTGCACCAATTATTTTTAACGAATTTTGAATGCAGTCAATTGCGTTTTCAATTGATGCATTTTCTATTTGGGATTTTTCTAGATTTTTTCTAATAATCTGTGAATACATATCACAAATAGATAAATGATTCCTAATTTCGTGCGATACACATCTGATTTGTTGATTGAGAGTTTCCGGTGTTAATTGTTCTGTCATTTTTGTCCTTTATGGTTAAAAAATAAAGGGTTCTTTGTTTAACTCAGAACCCTTATATAGAAAGTATTGTGTCAAAATTTTTAATTAAACAGTTGTCATAGCAACAGATTTGCTTGGTTTGAAACCGTGGCTAAGCGCATATAACACTGCATTTGTTCTGTCGTTAACTTGTAACTTTTGGAAAATATTATTTACATGTGTTTTAACTGTAGTTTCGGAAATAATTAGTTTTCCTGCAATACTCTTGTAGTTAATACCCTCGGTTAAAAGTTCAAGAACTTCATTTTCTCTCATTGTTAAACTTGCAAGTAAGTTTTCGCCTTCTGAAATTTTTGCTTCTTCTTTTGCAGTTGTTTGGAAGTATTCGAAAAATCTTGTAGATAGAACTGATGGTAGATAAATTTTTCCTGACGCAACTTCTTCAATTGCATCAATCAACTTAACAGAAGCCATGGTTTTTAATACGTAACCTTTAGCACCTAGCTTCATTGCTCTATAAATTAAATCAGAATCATCATATCCGCTCAATGCGATAACTTTTGTTGAAAGACCTAACTTGTTTATTGCTTGAATTGCTTGTAACCCATCTTTTTCCGGCATATTGATATCCATCAAAACAACATCTGGGTGATATTTTTTAATCAAATTAATACCCAAATTAGCACTTGTAGTTGTACCCACAACTTCGTAGCTACTTTCAAGGTTGATTAATTCTTTAATACCTCTCAAGTGATTTGCATTATCATCAATTAGCAACACTCTCAACTTTTTGTTAAAATCTCTCATCATTTATTCCCCCGTGGTTTGTATTTGTTTTATGTTCTCTACACTTTATATACTAATCTTTTTAGAGGGTATTTAAATCCATGTACTGATTGATAAATCATGCCGGCAAGGTTGAATGAGTTATCTAAATCTTTAGATTTACAAAATCTCTCAATCATGCTCTAAATCATGCTTTAGCCGCATGGTTGATTAATTTGAGTGTAAATTTTTTAATAATTTAATCGGGGGATTTCACGAAAAAAAAATCCGACAAAAGTATGGGAACATTTTATCGGATTTTTTAGTCATTTTGTATGATTTATTATTTTAGAATAACGGTTTTGAAGAATGTATTGATTTTGTTCCGTCGGAACACATTTTTCTGCTTGGTGTACAAACAAGATTATCTTCAATATACAAAGGTTCTTTAGAAAAAGTTCTTAGTGTAAAAGTCCCAATTTTGCAAGTCTTTCTATTTGGTGTACACCATATAGAAACCTTTATTCTTGAATTTTCTGGATTGGTAACATTTTCCCAAATAGCATTCGCAGGTAATAATGTGCAAAAAGTAAGAACTATTAACACTAAAAATTTTTTCATAAATTACTCTCCAAGTAAAATATTGTCAATCAATCTAACACCACCGACTTTGCAAGCAATGAACACTCTTGTATGGTTGTCAGCAGTTTTCATTTCATCTAGATTTTCTTCGTTCATAAATTCCAAATATTCCAAATCGTGATGTTCATTCAAGAATTTATAAGCAGTTTCTTTCAATGCTTCAACATCAGTAATACCTCTTTTGTAGCATTGTTTGATATTGTTTAGAATTTGACTAAGTGCCAATGCATATTTTTTATCTTCTTCTGATAAATACTTATTTCTTGAACTTAACGCAAGCCCAGAGTCTTCTCTTACAATTGGGCAAGGAATAATTTCAACAGGAATGTTCAAGTCCTTAACCATTTTCTTGATAATAATAAGTTGTTGGGCATCTTTTTGACCAAAGAAAGCACAATCTGGTTGAACAATATTGAACAATTTATTAACAACGGTACAAACACCGTCAAAGTGACCGACTCTTGATTTTCCGCATAATTTATTTACATAGAAAAACGGAGGAATTACATAAGTCAAAAAGTCATTTGTTCGCATTTGATTTTCGCCATACATTTCTGTCGGGGTCGGAGCAAACACTATACTTACACCGTTATCTTCACAAAGCTTTTGGTCTGCTTCAAGCGTTCTTGGATATTTGTCCAAATCTTCGCCCGGACAAAATTGAATAGGGTTTACAAATACTGAAACTACAACTTTGTCACATTTTTCAACAGCCTTTTTTATTAGACTTAAATGACCATTATGTAAAGCACCCATCGTAGGAACAAGTCCTACTGTCAAACCGTCTTTTTTCCATTGTTTTACTTGATCTCTTACATCTTTAATTGTATGAACTAACATTTTTCTTCTCCTCTTTATTTTGATTGTTGTTGATGGAGTTCTAATTGTTTCGCTTCATCTGGGGTTAATTTAAAAACTTCGTCGTCATTAGGGTAATTCCCGTTTTTGACATCTTCGTTGTACTTTCTGGCACAATCTAAAATTAAACTTCTCATATCTCCGTATTTTCTTGCGAATTTTGGTTTGAACTCTGAAAATTTCCCAAACAAATCATCGCAAACGATAACTTGTCCCGTACAATAGCGACCTGCACCACACGAAATTGTCGGAACCGAAATATTTTCAGAGATAAACTTTGCACTCTCTTCCGGAACCATTTCCAATACAATTGAAAATACACCGGCCTGTTCAAGTTTTTTAGCTTGTTCTAAAATTTCCAAAGTTGCATCAACATTTTTACCTTGAATAATATGTCCTCCGATAACGTTTTGAGATTGAGGGGTAAAACCGATGTGTCCCATCACAGGAACACCCATTTGAGTAGTTCGCTTGATAAGTTCAAGCATATAATCATTGCAACCCTCAAGTTTAACAGCATTAGCACCGAGTTTAACCATCTTTCCAATATTTGTTAAGGCACTTGGAATATCTATCGTATAACTCATAAAAGGCATATCGGTTACAACCATTGCACGACGAACACCTTTCGCTACTGCTTTGGTAAAGATTGCCATCTCGTCAACACCGATAGAATTAGTATTTTCATAACCTAAAGCCACCATCGCAAGACTATCACCTATCAAAATAACATCAATTTCTGCTTCATCAAGATATTTTGCGGTTGAATAATCATAAGCCGTAAGCATTGAAAACTTTTCACCACTTTCTTTGATTTTTTTTAACGTCCTGACAGTAACCTTTTTTACCATAATCTATGCCTTATTTTTATTTTAGAAAACCTGCAGATTTTTTCTGTTCTTTTCTAAACCAGTAGTAAACTGCTCGAGCAACTCTGTTTGAACTATGCCTTACAAGTCCCTCTTTGCTATCTTGGATAAGTTTTTTTGCAACAATTTTAATACCTAATTTCTTAACCTCTTGAGTATCTAACTTCACAGGATAAGAACCTGATTTTTGGTAAATATCAGCCAATTTTTCAGGTAAATAATCATTTACCAAAACAGCATCAACAATTTTATTTGAACCGGAGTGTTGAATCAATGCTTTCAAGTGATCTGAAACTGTGTAATTATCTGTCTCCCCGGGTTGAGTCATAATATTACATACATAAATTTTTCTTGCTTTTGATTTAATAATTTCTTCTGAAATTTGTTTAACCAAAAGGTTAGGAATAACACTTGTATATAAACTTCCAGGACCTAAGATAATAAGTTCCGCATTTCTGATTGCTTGAATTACGTCTTCCAAAGCCTTGCAATTAGCAGGTTCTGTGAATAATCTTTTAATTCTTCCATGAGCTTCAGGAATAGTTGATTCGCCATGAACAATTCTTCCATCTTCCATTTCCGCAACAAGTTTCATGTCATCTAAAGTTGCAGGAAGAACTCTTCCTCTGATAGACAAAACTCTTGAAGAGGCTCTAACAGCAGACACCATATCACCTGTGATATCATATAGTGCAGTTAAGAACAAGTTACCAAAACTATGACCCTCTAAACCTTCACCGTTTTTAAATCTATATTTGAATAATTTGTTAACTAAATCTTCATCATCTGCAAGCGCAGTAATACAGTGTCTGATATCCCCCGGAGGTAAAATTCCCATTTCTTCTCTCAAACGTCCGGAACTTCCGCCATCATCACCGACACTAACAATTGCAGTCAAATTATTAGTAATATTTTTAGCTCCGCTTAACAACATTGATAAACCTGTTCCGCCACCAACTGCAACAATTCTCGGTCCTCTGTTAAGCTTTCTTCTTTTGTATAAATTTTCTAACAAAACGTCATTATTTTTATCTTCGTCAATATCCATTATTGACAAATTCGTTTTTTGCCAACCCTTGAAAAAGATTGCCGCCCCAATCATCACAATACCAAATGCAAGCCATTCTGTGGAAATCTTTGTTGCGACATTTTGAATAAATTTCATTGTATTATAAATCGGTTGCAAATCAAACAAAATCAAAATTCCAACCGTCATCAAAACAGCACCGACAAGGATTAACGCAAACCAACGTTTAACTTGTAACCCCGGAACTAACCAACCGGCTTGTTTTGGCATTTTTATTTTCTTAATCATACTTATCCCTTTTTCTTATTAATAAACTTTTTAACTATTCAACCCAGCCTGATTTTTGAGCATTTCTGTAATTGTAAGGCAATGGTTCAACAATATCATAAGCTTGAGCAATCAATTCTTTTGCATTTGACAATTTATTAGAGAAGTGAATGCTATCAGCACGAACGATTGTTTTCCCTCCAACATTATTTGTAACTTGTGAATTTTGGATTAAATCTTTCAATCGTTGAATAGAAATACCTGTGTTTTCCAAATCTCTCGCAGAAAAATCAATATTTCCTTTGTCGTCATAAATCTTTTCCAAATGAACTTCATGCGCAACTTGAATATTTTCTTCTTCAGCAATTTGAGCCAAATTATCACTTGTTGCACCATAATAAACAAGCCATTTAGAACATTTTTTAATAGCTTTTGCAATTGTTCTGGAGAATTCAATATCTTCTGAAGCTTGGCGATACATCGCACCGTGCGGTCTTACGTGTTCAATCTCCATGTGATAAGCTTTGGCAAATGTCATTATTGCCCCGACTTGATAAGTTACAAGAGCATCAAGCTCATCACTATCCAAATCCATTTGCCTGTAACCGAAACCCTGAATATCATGGAATCCGATATGCGCACCTACAACAACATTTTTTTCTTTTGCTTTAAGTAAAGCTTCTTTGATTGTTAGTGGGTCTCCGGCATGAAACCCGCATGAAATATTAACAGAACTTACATAATCCAATAAATTATACTCTGAAGAATTTTTGTAAATTCCGAAACTCTGCGCTAAATCACAGTTAAAATCTATATTCTTAATCGCTTTTCTCTCTAAAACATTTTGCATAATATATCAATCTCTACTAAAACTATATCCTACCCTATTATACAACGTAAAGATAATAAATCTATCTCTTTACATATTTTTAACACCAATATTAATATAATCTTTAGCTGAATTGTATTGCATTTGACTAGAGTTTTATGTTATAAACAATTAATCCTGTTGGAATTAAGAAGAGGATAGTTAATGAAAAAAGTTTTAATAATAACAATGTTTATGATGGTTGCGGGTTCTATGCCTGTATTCAGTGCGGACATTATTCCACATAAGAATACAGACCACGTGCAATTGAAACTTGGTAAACAATCATCTTTGAGAATTCCTCTTGGTAGAAGAGATATCCAACCTCAAACAGAGAAAAAAGTAATTAAACAAGCCACATCAAGCCAACAAGTTTCTTGGGTGAAGTAACACATCATTCTGTGACTTAGTGAAAAGTGAATGTTTCATTAAAGTCCATAAGGGAATAAGGAAAAAAGAGACCTCATTTCTGAAATCTCTTTTTCTTTACTCATTGATAAATTTAAAAACTAAGCATTAGCTAATTTTTTTACAGCAAGAGTTAATCTTGATTTTTTTCTAGCAGCAGTGTTTTTGTGTAAAATACCTTTAACAACTGCTTTGTCGCATAGTTGATAAACTTTAGAAACTGCGGTATTCAAAGCTTCTTTATCTTCGCCGTTAGCAAGTTCTAATGCTTTTTTAACAGCAGTTTTGATAGTAGATTTGAAAGCCACATTTCTTTGTCTGTTAGCTTCAGCGATTAATACTCTTTTTTTAGCAGATTTAATATTTGCCATTTTAAATTACCTTTCCTTTTGTTGGTGCAAGTAATGAATTTGCACATTTACTCTACGAGGATTGTGAGTACTTATATTAATAACAGATAAAAATATTTTTGCAATATTTGTAGAAAATTATTAAGAGAGATTAAATTTTCAGGTACTACAATAACCCGTTCAGAATATAATTAAGAGCTTTAAGTTTTGCGGGATTTTCTTTGAGAAGTTCAAGAGCTTTTTGTGCATCTTGGTAAAGACGTTCACAGTTGCTGCAATTTGCATCTTCCAGTAAATCACTTGGAGAAACATTCAACGTTTGCGATAATTTGTTGAGTGTCTTTGCTGAAACAAAACAATTACCGGTTTCTATTAGACTGAGCGATTTTATTTCTACCCCTAATTCTTCTGCCAATTTTTCTTGTGTGAAACCACGAAGTTTTCTGTATTTTTTGATATTGTTACCTAAAGTAACGCAAATACTGTTTTTCATTTCATCTCCCATTTTTAATTCTGTTTTATTGGGTAATAAAATGTAAACCAATAATACTACTTGCAAAAGTAATATTAATAAGATATGCTATAAATAAGGAATAAGAGTGAAATATTATTTATGGAGGTCATAATGAGCAATAAAAATCATGCCATTACACAAAGTGAACAGAATAATAGTTCCCTCGCCCTTGGTGGGAGAGGGGTAGGGAGAGGGGGCAAAAAGGACGTTGCCTTTACTCTAGCAGAAGTATTAATCACTCTTGGAGTAATCGGAGTAGTAGCAGCATTAACAATGCCAA
>ENA-OPMN01000015-OPMN01000015.1-human-gut-metagenome-genome-assembly--contig:-NODE-15-length-120470-cov-9.283137_pt1 | contig 120470 bp, 107 predicted proteins | sample MGYA00241524_ERZ501745 | MGnify/ENA primary metagenome ERZ501745 (study PRJEB25962, sample SAMEA2042567) | human gut metagenome | biome: human gut; feature: human-associated habitat; material: faeces...
TGCCCTCCGTAGGATCGAGCTCCTTGAGCAGAAGCCTGAACAGAGTGGTCTTGCCCGAACCACTGCTTCCAACGATAAATACGAACTCGCCTTTCTCTATATTAATATTGACATTCTTGAGTGCCTGATTGCCCCCAGGATATGTCATACTCACGTTCTCTAATTCAATCATAATATCTGTAGTCTCCTTCGACCTGTATCTTTATTTTTCTCCCCTTTACTCAATCCAAGCAGAATTGTAACAATTCTGTAACATTTTGTCAAGTGCTGACATATATTACATATCTTAAGTTTATTTTGGAAATTTCACTATTCAAATTGACCTTAGTGTAAATAAACTTTATAATATTTAACTAAGAAAAAATATGGGAGGATTATTACTTATGGATAATCAAAAAGAAGCCATTCGTGATGCACGTAAGCTTGGAATTCCAAAGATGCTTTTACTTGGATTCCAGCATATGTTTGCCATGTTTGGTGCAACAATTCTTGTTCCGCTTCTCGTAAACGGATACTTCGAGGGTCAGGGACTCTCAATTCAGGTAACTCTTGTATGTGCCGGTCTTGGAACACTGTTCTTCCACTTATGCACTAAGCTTAAGGTACCTGCATTTCTCGGTTCTTCATTTGCATTTCTGGGAGGTTTCTCCACAGTTGCAGACCTTAAAACAGGCATATTCAAGGACATGCCAATGGGCGAAAAGCTTCCATATGCATGTGGCGGTATTGTGGTTGCAGGACTTCTGTATCTGATACTTGCACTGATCGTCAAGCTTGTCGGCGTGAAGCGTGTCATGAGATTCCTTCCACCAGTGGTTACCGGACCTATCATCATATGTATCGGTCTGAGCCTCGCACCATCAGCTATATCAAACGCATCCACTAACTGGCTGCTTGCATTTATCGCACTGGCTGTTGTCATTGTGTTCAACATCTGGGGCAAGGGCATGTTCAAGATCATACCTATCCTCATGGGTGTACTTATCTCATATGGCGTTGCACTCATACTTCACTTCTGTGGTATGACCAACCCTGATGGTTCAGCAATACTCAGCTTTTCTGGAGTTTCAGACGCACATTTTCTCGGTCTGCCACCTTTCCAGATCTGCAAATTTAACTTAACTGCCATACTTGTCATGGCTCCTATCGCCATCGCTTCCATGATGGAGCATATAGGTGATATATGTGCCATATCAGCAACTGTAGATCAGAATTTCCTTGAGGATCCAGGTCTCCACAGAACACTTATCGGTGATGGTCTTGCAACATCACTGTCAGCTCTCTTCGGCGGTCCTGCAAATACGACTTACGGAGAGAACACAGGAGTTCTCGAGCTCAGCCGTGTACACGATCCAAGAGTTATCAGACTTGCTGCTTTATTTGCAGTCATCCTCGGTTTCATACCTAAGGTTGCTGCAGTCATCAGCTCTATGCCACTTGCCATCATCGGCGGTATAAGCTTCATCCTCTACGGAATGATCTCAGCCATCGGTGTAAGAAATGTGGTTGAGAACCACGTAGACTTCACGAAGTCAAGAAACCTGATCATCGCAGCCGTTATCATGGTATGTGGACTTGGTTTCTCAAATGGCCTTACATTCACGATCGGAGGCACAACTATCACTCTTACAGGACTTGCCCTCGCAGCTATATTCGGCATCCTGCTGAACGCTATACTGCCTGGTAACGACTATACATTTGGTGAGAACACCAAGGGTGATGTAAGCCGCGGACTTGGAATGAATCCACAGAACTCTGACATTGAGGCATAATAATTATCTGTATATTATTTATTAGGAGGTTACACAATATGACAGATTACACAGTTATGACACATCCACTTATTCAGCATAAGATTTCAAAGCTCAGAGATAAGAACACCGGAACTGCCGAATTCCGTGCACTTGTTGAAGAGATCGCCATGCTCATGGGATATGAGGCTCTGAAAGATCTTCCTACCGAGGATGTATGTATAGAGACTCCTATCGAGGAATGCATGACTCCGGTCATCGCAGGAAGAAATCTTGCGATCGTACCTATTCTCCGTGCAGGACTTGGAATGGTCAGTGGACTTCAGGCTCTGGTTCCTACAGCCAAGATCGGACACATCGGTCTGTACAGAGACGAGGAGACTCATGAACCTCACGAGTACTACTGCAAGCTCCCTGATCCTATCGATGAGAGACTTATAGTTGTCACGGATCCTATGCTTGCAACCGGAGGATCAGCTGTTGCTGCCGTTGATTTCATCAAGCAGCACGGCGGTAAGCATATCAAGTTCATGTCGATCATCGCTGCACCGCAGGGAATTGAGAGACTTCTCAAGGCTCATCCTGACATCCAGCTCTACGTTGGTCATGTTGACCGCGAGCTGAACGAGAACGCTTACATCTGCCCAGGACTTGGCGATGCCGGCGACAGAATCTTCGGAACAAAGTAAAATCTTTCAGACATGCTATTTATACCAGCAAAGACATGCCGCAGCCCAGCACATATACTGGGCTGCGGCATGTCTTCTCTTCCCAACATTTTCACACTTCTAACATTTTTATTAAGAATTCTTTTTCGATATCCATTTGCAGGCCTTTCATGTTATCATATAGAGACTGGAGGGCTTTTTTATGGAATCACAGAAGAGATATACGAAAAAACAGAGAACACTGGACATTATCGAGAGGCTGAAGAAGGAATATCCTGACACGGTATGCACCCTCGATACTTCACACGCATGGCAGCTTCTTGTCAGTGTCCGCCTGGCGGCGCAGTGCACTGATGCAAGGGTGAATGTGGTAGTCCAGGATTTATTTGCCAAATATCCAGGAGTAAAAGAACTGGCTGCTGCCGATGTCAGTGACATCGAGGCCATTGTGAGACCTTGCGGACTGGGGAAGAGCAAGGCCAGAGATATTAGTGCATGTATGAATATGCTTGTTGATTCCTATGATTGCCAGGTTCCTGACAGTCTAGATGAGCTGCTTAAGCTCCCCGGCGTAGGCCGCAAGAGCGCAAACCTCATCATGGGTGATATCTACGGCAAACCTGCCATTGTAACAGATACCCACTGTATACGCCTTGTCAACCGAATGGGACTGGTTGACGGGATAAAAGATCCGAAGAAGGTTGAGATGGAACTGTGGAAGCTTGTACCTCCAGATGAGAGCAATGACTTCTGTCACAGGCTGGTGGATCACGGCAGATCCGTGTGCACAGCCAGAACGAAGCCACATTGCGACGCATGTTGTCTAAGCGACATATGCAAAAAGATCATCTGATTTATCATACAAACGGAAAGGAGTTACTTATATGGAGTATATGGAGAATCTGACAGAATACGTGGAGAAGCAGGCTTCTCTCTGTCAGCAGCATGATGTGATAGACAAAGAGCTCTATGCCAGATACGGAGTAAAAAGAGGACTGCGTGATGAGAATGGACAGGGAGTTCTGACCGGTCTTACCAATATATCACAGATCATAGCATTTAAGGATGTGGATGGCCAGAAGGTTCCGTGTGACGGACAGTTATTGTACAGAGGCTATGATGTACAGGATCTCGTAAAAGGCGGCAAAGGAAAACGCCATATATTTGAGGAAGCTGCTTATCTTCTTCTCTTCGGAGAACTGCCTACCGAGGCTCAGCTCTCAGAATTCAGCAGTGTCATCGCCGAGTCCATGAACCTGCCGACCAACTTTACCCGTGATGTCATCATGAAAGCACCTAGTGTGGATATAATGAACTCCATGACAAGAAGTGTGCTGACTCTGGCTTCATACGATAATCAGGCTACCAACCTGGATATAGACAATGTTCTCAGACAGTGTATCGGTCTCATCGGAACATTTCCTATGATGGCTGTGTATGGTTATCACGCATACAACCATTATGAGAACGACGGAAGTATGTACATTCACAGACCTGACAAGGATGCTTCCGTGGCTGAAAACATCCTCAGGATGCTCAGGCCTGACATGAAGTATACCGAGCTTGAGGCAAGAGTTCTTGACATAGCACTTCTGCTTCACATGGAACACGGCGGTGGTAACAATTCCACATTCACCACAAGAGTTGTAACGTCATCCGGCTCTGACACATACTCTGCCATTGCCGCCGCCCTTTCATCCCTCAAGGGAAGGAAGCATGGTGGTGCCAACCTGCAGGTTATGAACATGATGGACGATATCAAGGAGCACATAAAGGATTACCATGACGAAGAGGCCATAGAGGCATATCTGGATAAGCTGCTGAACAAGCAAGCCTACGACCACAAGGGACTCATCTATGGTATGGGCCATGCCGTTTACTCACTGTCAGACCCAAGAGAAAAAGTATTCAAGTCATTTGTCGAACAGCTTGCCGCTGCCAAGGGCAGGGACGAGGATATGACTCTGTACAACAACATTGAGAAGATCGCGCCAAAGCTCATCGCCAAGGAACGCAAGATATACAAGGGTGTCAGCCCTAACGTAGACTTCTACAGCGGATTCGTGTATGAGATGCTCGGAATTCCTAGGGAGCTCTACACACCGCTCTTTGCAGTGGCACGTATAGTTGGATGGAGCGCTCACAGAATCGAGGAGCTTGTCACCACGGACAAGATCATCAGACCGGCATATAAGAGTCTGGTTAAGTATAGAGAATATGTAGACAGAGACGCCAGATAGTCAATGTGTTTTCAATAACCTTAAAGCCCTGTCAGACTTAACATTCATATGTATCCATAATATGAGACCCATATGAATGTTAAGTCTGACAGGGCTTTATGTTTTTCCTGTTTCTAGTTTGTATCCCCACTTCAATTCAGATCCCAATTAAAATATCCGGGATACATATCACAGACAATTATTTGATCTTCTCAATGAAATCGAGAAGATCATACTTGGATATAGCTCCGACACTCCTCGATGCCTCAACACCATTCTTGTACAGTATCAATGTCGGAACACTGAACACCTTATTGGCAGCCGCAAGTCCGGGATTCTCATCCACGTCCACACTGAAGAAATCCACTTCACCATTCAGTTCATCTGCAACCGTGTGAAATACCGGTGCCATCATCTTGCATGGTCCGCACCATGTTGCTGAGAAATCCGCAACCGCCACACCGCATGCCTTTATATCTTCAAAATTATCGCCTTTTACCGTTTTTACCATACTGATCATCCTCCATTCTATTGTGATGAACACACGCATCACGCTGTGCTCCACACACATCTGTATATTTTCATTTCATAAACATTCCAGATAATATCTGCTAATATTCTGCCCTTATGTTCAGCTATCTACTCATGATTTATACATACATTTTGTCATATTCTGTCGGCCCGGTCAACAATTCTTACAGATTATTTTTATTATTTAAAATCATCTTTTAACTACAAAACTGCCCTCCTCACTAATGTTCCGGAATCCCGGGTACTCATCACAGTGAAGAGGGCAGCTTTATTTTATATTCTATATGATTCTACGCTTCGATCATCAATATAATTCTATGCTCCGATCATCAATCCAGCAGCTTCTTCATACTGTCAAGACTTATGAGAAGCGTCGATGAATTGTGAAGCAGTGCTGATGTGGTTGGCTGGATAACTCCCATCACGCCCAGGATAATAAGTCCTGTGTTGATGGTCACTATCTTGCGATAGTTCCTGTTGATCCTGCTCATCAGCTTATTACTGAGTTCCTTAAGTGTTACGAGCTCGTACAGATTGTCCGCACTGACAGTTATATCTGCGATCTCTCTGGCAATCTCCGCGCCATCACTTACGGCAATTCCAGCATCGGATGCCGACAGTGCAGGTGAGTCATTGATTCCATCTCCCACCATGATGACCTTTCGACCCGCAGTCTTCTCAGCCTCGACAAACTTTGCCTTGTCCTCAGGAAGGACCTCTGAGTAATACTCATCCACCCCTACCTGCTCTGCAATAGCCTTGGCCGTTCTGTCACTGTCTCCTGTCATCATGACAACCTTCTTGATTCCCAGCTTCTTGAGCCTTGAAACAACCTCAGCCGACTCAGGTCTGACCGGATCCTTGATGGATATGACTGCTGCCAGCCTGCCATCGATTCCCATGAACAGATGTGAATGAGTCTTGGACAACGACTCGTACAGCTCTATCTTATCCTCAGGTATCACACAGCCCTCATCCTCAAATACGAAATGATAGCTTCCTATGACAACCTTCTTGCCGTCTATGCTTGATGAGATACCGTGAGCCACAACATACTCAACCTTGGAGTGCATCTCCTCATGCTCCAGCCCCTTGGCTGCAGCTCCTGCCACAACCGCTCTTGCCATGGAATGAGGGAAATGCTCCTCCAGACATGCAGCTATCCTGAGCAGTTCATCAGGATCTCTTCCGTCAAATGATACGACGCGTACAAGCGTAGGTGATGCCTTTGTAAGTGTTCCTGTCTTGTCAAATACTATCGTGTCTGCATCAGCTACAGCCTCCAGGAATTTGCCGCCCTTGACTGTGAGGTGATGCTTGTTTGCCTCCTGTATAGCAGACAATACCGCTATAGGCATGGACATCTTCAGTGCACATGAATAGTCGACCATGAGCACCGCAAGTGTCTTGGTGATATTCCTTGTTAAAAGGTATGTGAGGATAGTTCCACCGAGAGTCCATGGCACAAGACCATCTGCAAGATGCTCTGCCTTGCTCTCAAGTCCTGACTTAAGCTTCTCAGACTCCTCTATCATCGCAACAACTTTATCATATCTGCTGGTCTTACCAGTCTTTACAACTCTGACTACCAGCTCACCTTCCTCAACAACTGTACCTGCATATGCACTGTCTCCGTGTCCCTTGTGGACCGGTACTGACTCTCCGGTGAGGGATGCCTGATTGACCATGCCCTCGCCCTGATCCACAACACCGTCAAATGGAATGACATTGCCCATATGAACCACTACCAAATCATCCTTTGCGATCTTCGCACTGTCCATAAGTACATCACAATTATCCACACGCACCCATACCTTATTGATATTGAGTGACATGCTTCTTGCCAGTCCATCCACCGACTTCTTATGTGTCCACTCCTCAAGGATCTCACCGATCTCCAGAAGGAACATGACTGATCCCGCTGTCGCGAAATCATTTGTCAGAATGGATGCTGTTATGGCTGTTGCATCGAGAACCGGCACCTCAAGCTTCCTGTTCGCAAGACACTTGAGCCCCTTGCCTATATACTTGAGAGCTTTGACGGATGTCAGACAATACCGAAGCGGCATTGGCATGATCCATTTCTTGGTCATGTACCAGGCGGTCTTCCAAAACAGCTTGTCCTCATACTGTCTGTTCATGACTCTGCCTGATGTCTCTGTGAGATCCGCCGGAACCTCCACCCTGTCATATCCAAACTGTCTCAGCGCATCTATCACCGCTGCACGGTCACCATCATATATGATGATCGCGTCACAGGTTCTGTCGTGCACCTTGACCTCTTCCACTGCCTCACAGTTCTCCAGATAATACTGAAGTATGTCGGCCTGTGCCATGGTCATACGGCTCTGTGCCATGTGTATACGCAGACGATTCTTTGTTTCATTTAAAATAGAAAACTTCAAGATCTTCGCCTCTTTCTTATGTTTTGTCTTATACTGATTACTCTTCTACAGTCTCTGCTGCGTCAGCGCTCTCAGCCTCTGTGCACTCAGTATCCTCAAAGTCAGCCTCTGCTGCCTTCTGTGCTCTTGCCTCGTTGATATCCTTTGCTCCTGCGTAGATATCACCACAGTTCTCCTGGATAGTATTTGCTGTCTTCATGACACAGTCCTTTGCTCTAAGAACACCAGCTGTACAATGTGTATATACGTTCTTTGCATCCTTGCTTGAGAGAACCTTGATACCAGCTGTTCCAAATAATACTCCACCTGCAAATATTCCAAGCTTCTTCCAGTTTACCTTCTTTAATGCCTTCATCATGATTTTGTCCTCCTTGATTATATATTTATTCTGATTAATGATATGACCACTTATACGCATGATAGATTATATGACAGGCTTCGCCGTGATTCGATTTTTCTAATCACGGTTTGTTCAATCAAACTCTCCTTAACGTAAAAAATGCATTCTCGATCTTCGTACTGTAGAAAGAGTCTGCATCTGTTTCGTGGCTTTTTATTTGCTGTAAGTATAGCACTGTCCCCGGCGTTAGTCCAATATAACATTCGCAATTTAAATGACTTTTTTTCTCAATAAGTATCAACAAGCTATCTTACACTTGTGACATTTTGTAAGGTTGCTTTTTTTCCTTCTATATACTATCTTATTACTATTGGCAAAGTCATATATACAAAGGAGATTCCATGTATGGATAATTTCAATATCAAAAGTATTCTGGTAATATTATTTTTATTTTTCATAGGATGCATCATGGGCTGGTGCATTGAAGTCATATTCAGAAAGTTCTTCTCCAAGAGCAACCCAAGCCACAAATGGATCAACCCGGGATTCCTCATCGGGCCTTACCTGCCTCTCTACGGTTCAGGCCTTGTGGTGCTGTATCTCCTGTCCCTGATCCATATAGATGCTGTTGACGCCCATCCTGTTTTGCAAAAGGTTCTGGTGGTACTGATCATGGCCATCGCCATGACCGTTGTGGAATACATTGCCGGACGTATATTTATAATAGGAATGAACATCAAGCTGTGGGACTACTCAGATGAGTGGGGCAATATACAGGGCATCATATGTCCGCTGTTCTCATTCTTCTGGGGTGTGATCGCGGCACTGTACTATTTCTTCCTCCATCCACACATACTGAACGCTGTGTACTGGCTGGCGGATCACCTGACATTCTCCTTCTTCATCGGTTTTTTCTACGGGGTATTCGTAATCGACTGCGTTGTATCATTCAACCTGATGAACAAGGTGAAGAAATTTGCGAAAGAGAATGATCTTATTGTCCGTGTTGAGGAACTCAAGTCCCGACTGGCTCTGGATCGTGAGAAGTTCAAGGAGAAGCCAAGCTTCCTTCTCTCTCTTCACGATACAGCATCGATCAAACGAGCATTTGAGAATAACCCTGAAAGCTTCTCCATAACAAAGAAGATCAAACTGAAGGCTGAGCAGCTTACAGAGAACGTAAAGGAAAAAAGCGCTGTGATAAGTGAAAATCTCAAGGAAAAGAGCGAGGTGATCACCGAGGGTATCAAGGCTGCCGGAACTGAGGCAAAGGCCCGCATAGGCGAGACCCTGAATCGAAATGATTCATCAGATGTGGCCGACACAGATCTGTTCGACAATTCCCACAGGGACATAACAGAACACAAGAATGAAAAATAATATCATTCTAAGCATATAACAAAAGCAAAAATACCATGTACAGGCGAAATGCTGTACATGGTATTTTTTACGCGCTCTATTTACTTTTTATCTGTACTTGACACTAGCCTTCTTGTAGGTTCCTGCCGTCTTTCCTTTGTATGGTTTTACAAAGTATGTGTACTTTGTTCCTGACTTCACACGGCGGTCAAGATATGTTGTGGTCTTTGCTTTCACAACCTTCACACATTTGAATCTGCCGCTGCCTGTCTTTTTGTATATCTTATAGCCGGCGGCTCCCTTTGTCTTCTTCCAGGAGACTCTTACTCCCTGTGAGGTATTCTTTGCTCTTGCGGTCGTGCAACCTATATAATACTGGCTCTTTGCCTTGGAGCCGCCCTTTGTATAGCTGTTGTATGCCGATACTCTGTATGTGTAGGTCTTTCCTCCTACAACAGATCTGTCTACCATTGATCTCACAGAGCTTCCCTTCACTGTCTTTATAAGTCTGTATGCACCCTTGCCTGTGCGTCTGTATACCTTATAACCGGTGGCTCTTGAATCGGTATTCCAGGTGAGGCTTATTCCCTTACCTGCATTCTTCGTTTTGACCGTCACCGTCGCAAGCTTCAATTTGTCAAGTGTGACATTCTTGGTATATCCGCAGTTGCTGCATTTGTACTTCTGCGATCCCTGGGATGTGAATGTCGGATGTTTTGTAACCTCTCCCGCCTGCCATTTGTGGCTCATACATGCTCCGAGATAGTAAGCGTCCTTTCTTTTACAGGATGGAGTGTCGGAAACCCAGATCACAACATCATTTCCGTAATATCCCATTCCATATATGTTTACACCTGATACATACTTCTGTCTTATGTCATATATAGCCCACGCCTTGCGCTCATTTACCTCAAGATCTATCCATGCAACATACCTCGATGTGCAGAAATAGAGCTTTTCCTGTGCAAGGAACAGTGTTCCATACCGTTTGTTAAGTGCCGTACCATCTGTATCCAGCCATTCATCCTGCCCGGTAAATATCGTTGTATTTACACCGTTGCTGAAGCTGTACTTGTTTATCTGATAGTATGTTGACTGGCTGCCCTGCTTTATGCTGTACCAGTAGCCCTTTCTATAAAAGATGACCTTCTCAACGCCATTCCAGAACTGGCCTTTTTCATATCGCTTATCCGTGGCATTGCTGTATGTTCCCTTCCATACATTTCCCACCTTTGTGTCATATCTGCCAAGATAATAATCGCTGCTGGCGGCCTTAGTCTTACTGTTCAAGGTGTCAAAGCTTACAAGGAAATAATCATGCATCGACCTTCCCGGTATATCACTTGCGGGATCATCCCAGGTTGCGTCAACGTGATACCACTTTCCACCTATATTTACAACATTCCACGCATGGTTTACATACCGGCTTGTGGCAACTCCACTCGGAACCCCGGCTTTCCTGAGGAAATACCACATGGTCTCCGCATATCCCTGACACACGCTGCTCCTCTTAACCAATACACCATACATATCATACATGTGGTCTCTTCCGGTTGTTGGATCAAATTCCTTAGCCCCGCTGGTGTCATATGCAACTGTAGATGTCAGGAACTCATGATATGCAAGCACGATCTCTGCCGGCTTCATGTTCTTTGTATTTATCTGCTTGTTCACTTCCGCTATGGCTGCATCCAACTGCTTCTTTTCGGTTCGGGCATTTGGCTTGTATGAGAACTTCAGATACACGACCTTTCCTGTGGTCTGGTCATACAGATAACTGTATCTTGCCACATACACGACCTCGGGATGCGCATTCATTGCGGTTGTGACTACATTTGCAACATTTCGTGTGGTCAATCCCCAGCTCTTTACATTGAGTCTCGGTGAAAATTTCTCCACAGCGCCGACAATGGCACTCTCATATTTCTTTGAATTTGCCGCTGCCAGTGACGCTTCCGATGAATCCGATGCTTCATCTTCTATTATCTGTCCGCCAAATTGCAGGATACCTGAAGTATCGCCCTCCTGCTCAAGCAACTGACCATAGCTGCTCTGTGATGAGTCATACTGTTCCTGAGTATCTTCCGCAAATGCTGGTATTTTTCCGCCGTACAGCACACACGCAGCGATGACGCCCACCACAAATATCATCCTGATACGCCGCACAGCTTCTGTGAGTCTTACATTTTCATATTTCATTCTTTTTCTCCCTTATAATTACGCAGTAAGCATCTACCTTTTTATTTTCTTCTGCGGTGACGCTACACTGTATGTCTTATTATTCACTGCCTTCACAATGTAATAATAAGTCTGACCTTTCTTTGCCGTTTTGTCTGTCCAACTGAGAGTTTTCGCTGTTACAGTCTTGACTGCCCTGTATTTGCCTGTTGGTGTCTTTCTATACACAATGTATTTTTTTGCACCGGCAGACTTTTTCCAGGAAAGTTTCACTCCCTGTGCTGACTTCCTGACCGTGACAACCGGAGCCTTGATGTAGAGAATACTTGCCTCTGTATATCCACTGAGTACATTTCCATTATATGCCTTTACACAGTAGTAATACCTGTTTCCTGACTTGACTGTCTTGTCTACATAGCTTGTCGTTCCCGACTTGACTGTCTTGATGCATACATATCTTCCCTTGGCGGTTCTCCTGTATATCTTGTAACCAGATGCCCCTGACGCTTTATTCCAGGTAAGCTTTATCGCGCCGGCCTGCTGTGCAGACTTTACGGTTACCTTCGCAAGCTTCAGCCTTGCAATTGTGACCTGCTTTGCTGCGCCACATGTCTTGCACGTATATTTCCTGACTCCTGTAGCTGTATATGTAGCTTTCTTAGTAACCGTTCCATTATCCCATGCATGGGTCGTACATACAAGCTTGGCTATAGTCTTGGTCTTTGTCTCGCCACAGTTTGTACAGGTGTACTTTCTTGTTCCCTCTGTCTTGTATGTTGGCTGTTTTGTCACTACTCCGGCATCCCATGCATGATTTATACATACAAGCTTGGCTATAGTCTCAGTCTTTGTCTCGCCACAGTTTGTACAGGTGTACTTCCTGGTTCCCTCTGTCTTGTATGTTGGCTGTATTGTCACTACCCCGGCATCCCATGCATGATTTGTACATACAAGCCTGGCTATAGTCTCAGTCTTTGTCTCGCCACAGTTCTCACATGTATATTTCTTTGTACCTGTGTTTGTATACGTAGGTGCTGTTACAATTACTCCGGCATCCCATGCATGCTCGGTGCATACAAGCTTGGCTATAGTCTCGGTCTTTGTCTCGCCACAGTTTGTACAGGTGTACTTCTTAGTTCCCTCGTTTTTATACGTTGATGCTGTTACTACTACTCCGGCATCCCATGCATGATCTGTACATACAAGCTTAGCTATAGTCTCGGTCTTTGTCTCGCCACAGTTTGTACAGGTGTACTTTCTTGTTCCCTCTGTCTTGTATGTTGGTTGTATTGTCACTACTCCGGCATCCCATGCATGCTTTGTACATACCAGCTTGGCTATCGTTTCGGTCTTGGTTGTTCCGCAATTCTTACACGTATACTTCTTGGTTCCCTCTGTCTTGTATGTCGGCGCTGTCACAACCTTGCCGCTATCCCACACGTGGCTCGTACATACAAGTTTGGCTATCGTTTCGATCTTGGTCTCACCGCAGTTTGTACAGGTGTACTTCTTGGTTCCTGTACTTGTGTAGGTCGGCTCCTTTGTCACCACTCCAGCATTCCACTTGTGGCTTATGCACATCTCGAATGTATACTCGGCATACTCCTTGTTATACTTGCTTGAATTGCTTGAATCCTTAGTTTTCTTTATATTAGGAGAATCTGTAATAAAATACACCAGCTTACCATACTGTTCTCCAAACGCATATAAATTATTTCCTGTTGAACTATTATACTGTGTTCGTATATTTATAAGCTCTGTAGGAATTACATTTGTCGATGTTATATCTATCTTGTTCAAGCTATCCGGAGTAGTAAAATATAAATTATCACCTCGGAGATATATTGAACTATAAACACCAGGATAATACCCACCACTCGGAGTTGTCCATTTTGCAGTGCCCGAATACAAAACCTTGTTTATGTTAGTCGAATACTGGTACTTATTTATGTTAAATGATGTTTTCGAACTGCCCTCACTTATGCTGTACCAATAACCGTCTTTATAAAAAATAGCTTTCTCAATACCATTCCAGAACTTACCACTCTCATAAGTGGTGTCCACCGCTGTCGTATATGTATCTCCCCACTGTGCGCTGACAACCATATCCGTTCTGTCCTTAGTATGGTTGATGAGTGTATTCTTATTCATTGTATCAAAGCTGACAAGGAAATAATCATGATATGATCTTCCAGGCATATCCCACACCGGATCATCCCACGTCGCATCTATGTGATACCAGTTGCCACGGATCTTAACTATGTTCCATGCGTGATTGATATTTTCACTTGATGCGATTGCACATGAAAAACCAGCCTCTCTTAGCAGATAAAACATAGTCTCGGCATATCCCTGACACACACAACTATGTTTAACCAAAGCTCCATACATATCGTACCCGTGATTTGCAGCGATCGTTCCATTGAAATAATCCTCATATGCATATGCAACTGTGGATGTGAGATACTCATGATATGCAAGTACTATCTCTTCAGCGCTCATTCCACTGGTATCTATCTTGCTCTTGACTTCCTGAAGTGCAGCATCAAGCTCCTGCTGCTCCTCCTTTGCATTTGTCAAATATGTAAATTGTATTTTGGTGATTGAAGAGCCAGAAGTCCAATATGTATAGCCTCCCGACAGACTGATAAACTCGGGATGAGAATTGATAATAGATCTTACTGCCCCGTTATCAATATCGTCTCTCGTAAGGCCAAGTTCCGATACATCTATACTCGTCTGCCACGCCTTGATTCCTTCAACAATAAGCTTCTCAAGTGCTGTTGCATCATATGTAGATGCCAGTGAAGCCGCACCATCCTGCTGCTCAACGACAACGCCAAGTCCGCCTTTCTGCAAAGTGTCGTCCAGATCATCATACCCTACCGTAACCTGACTCTCATCTGAACTTACCCGTGTCTGATCAGATGCATATGCTCCCACTTTACCGCCTGGCAATAGCACAACCGCCGCTGAAAATGCCAAGGCACCGATACAGATTTTTCTGCTCAGCCCCCTTAACAACTCAGACCTTATACTGCCTGCCACCACTCTATATGATTTCCTCTTTTTTATCATAAAACTCCTCCTTAAACGATACGTTCCAACCTTATATTTCCGTTCATCCCTCAATACTTTTATTATATAGATTTTTGACACTGTTCGATAGCTTTTTACCTCACTTTTGTACATCTTGTAGGAATTGACAAATTGCGCAACTTTGAGCAATTCATGATATCTTAATCATAAGCAATTATATCTCTTATTTCAAGCCGTTTTTCTTAATTATATACAATATTGTCCTGATGAATGGCAGTGTATATATTTTGTATATTTTGCACAAATTAAAATGTATTGTCAAATTACAATTGAATTATTTGTCTATTTGTGCTACCTTTAAATAGCAAGCTGTGCAACCGTTTGCGCATATATTCTACACTAAAAACAGATCACATAGAGCACATTACCTTTATTTATAGGAGATGACAGATAAATGAACAAAAACAAGCTTTTTCCACAGATAAACGGAATACTACACGGCGGTGATTACAATGCTGAACAGTGGCTCGACCGCCCTGATATTCTGGCAAAGGATATCGAGATGATGAAGGAGGCAGGAATGACTTCCGCTACTCTTGGGGTTTTCTCATGGTCAGCATACGAACCTGTTGAGGGCAAATACCATTTTGACTGGCTGAAGGATGTTATGGACAACCTGTATAATGCAGGCATTTACACCGTTCTTGCCACGCCATCAGGCGGCAAACCGGCATGGATGGCACAGAAGTATCCTGAGATCAGGCGTGTGGATTCATATGACGTCAGGGAACATCAGGGCGTCCGTGAGAACCACTGCATGAGCTCACCTGTATACAGAGAAAAAGTTGCCAATATCATCCGTCAGCTCCACGCCCATGTGGGAAACCATCCGGGACTCATCATGTGGCATGTGTCAAATGAGCTTGGCGGGGAGTGCTACTGTCGTCTCTGTGTGAAAAGATTTCAGAATTACCTCGCAGAGAAGTTCGACCACGACATAAACAAGCTGAACAAAGCATGGTGGACCACCTTCTGGAGTCACTCATACAACAGCTTCTCACAGATTGAGCCGCCATACAAAAATGGTGATTTCAGTATCATGGGGCTGAACCTCGAATGGAAGAGATTTACCACATGGAACATGAACGATTACATGAAATCAGAGATAACGCTCCTCCGTGAACTCACCCCTGAAATACCTATAACAACCAACTTTATGCAGCTCTATGACGGTCTCGACTACAGACCGATGGCAAAGGAGCTGGATGTGATCTCATGGGATTCATACCCTAGATTCCACAATGACTACGAGAGTCTTGCGGATGTCATGGGCCAGAATACATTTGACCACGCGGTCATGAGATCCATGAAGAAGGATAAGCCTTTCATGCTCATGGAGAGTGCTCCGGGGCTTGTAAATTGGCATCCATATAACAAACTCAAAAGACCAGGCATCCACAAGCTGTTCTCATACAACGCTATAGCCTGCGGTTCTGACACTGTTCAGTACTTCCAGTGGCGAAAGGGCAGGGGCTCATTTGAACAGTATCACGGTGCCGTTGTTGACCATCTCGGAACAAATGACACCAGAATATTCAAGGAGATTGCCGCCCTCGGCGCAGAGCTTGATGGGCTCTCCGAGATAACCGGCACACTCATCAGATCAAAGGTTGCACTGCTGTTCGACTGGGACAATATGTGGGCCATAGATGATGTCAAGGCTCTGGGGCAGGAATCAAAAAAATATCCTGAGACCTGTATGTCTGTATACAAAGAGCTGACAAAGCGCGGCGTTGACGTGGACGTCATTGCATCCGATGAACCACTCGACGATTACGATGTGGTTGTTGCACCTATGCTCTACATGCTGAGAGATGGCGCAGCCGAGTCTCTTGCCGCATTTGTAAAGAGGGGCGGACAGCTTCTATCCACTTACTTTACGGGCTATGTAGACAAGGATCAGCTCTGTATACTCGGTGGATTCCCGGGAAATGGGCTTGCAGATGTATTCGGAATCATCAGTGAGGAGATCGATACTCTGTATCCATCCGACAGAAACAGCGTAACTTTCACAGATGGAAGTTCATGTGAACTCCGTGACTATGCGGAGATCCTGAGAGTTGGAACAGCGGAAGTGCTGGGAACCTACGATTCTGATTTCTATGCAGGGAATGCAGCAGTGACTGTGAACGGCTACGGCAAGGGCAAAGCTTACTACGTGGCTGCAAGAATAGATTACAGTAAACTCGGTGAGATCATGGAGCAGATGATGGTGAACGCCGGTATCGCCATAAAAGATCTCCCTGACGGAGTTCAGTATCACTGCAGATATGCAGATGACGGAACTGCATATGGATTTTACCTGAACAACACCAACGAACCTCAGACAATATCTGAAGTTCACGGAACCGACATTCAGACGAAGAATATATTTGATGGCAAAATGGAATTGGCTCCGTTTGGAGTATCCATCATCAAGGAAAATAATTAAATCTGATAATAACTTTTTCCTTCCTTAAACCTTTTTGAAAAAGGCGGTGATACTTCTGTTGTGTATCACCGCCTTATGTGTTCTATTTCCAGCATGGACTCTCAGTCCTATATGCATTTTTAGTTCTTTTCAACCTGCTCCAGCTTATCCTCTATCGCCTTGATAACGATCTTGAGGGCTTTTATTCTGGCATACTTCTTGTCATTTGACTCCAATATGTGCCATGGCGCAAAGCTGGTGTTGGTCTTTTCCAGCATCTCATCCACCGCAGTCTCATAGTCATCCCATTTGTCACGGTTGCGCCAGTCCTCATCTGTGATCTTCCAGCGTTTCTCAGGCGTGTTCTGTCTGAGTGTGAATCTCTCAAGCTGTGTATCCTTGTCGATCTGAACCCAGAATTTGATGACGATCGCACCCCAGTCGTGGAGTTCCTTCTCAAATTCATTTATCTCATTGTACGCCCGCTGCCAATCATTCTCCGAGCAGAAATCCTCAAGTCGCTCAACCATGACTCTGCCATACCATGTTCTGTCAAATATAGCCACATGCCCAGACTTTGGAAGTCTTGTCCAAAATCTCCACAGAAAATGCCTTGCCTTCTCGTGTGGCTCCGGACTTGCTATAGGATTTACCACATAACCTCTCGCATCAAGTGCCTCCGCTATCCTCTTGATATTTCCACCTTTGCCTGCCGCATCCCAACCTTCGTAGCCTATGATAACAGGTATCCTCTTCTGGTAAAGCTCATTGTGCAGTCTGCCGAGTTTCTTCTGCAGCTTGTCAAGTTCCTCCTTGTACTCCTCATCCGTCAGTTTCTTGTCGAGAGACACCTCGGAAAGTTTCGGGATCTTCTTGAGCGCAAATGTATTCTGCAGTATAGGTACAGCATGCCCCTGATTGAGCAGCGCAGTATCTATTCCCTGATTGATGATGTCAAGTATCTGCAGCTCAGCCCATTTTCTCTCCTTTGCATCTATCATGTACCACGGTGCATTTGACAGATTGGTGTCATACATAAAGCTGTCAAATGCCTCAAGATACTCGTCATACTTTTTGTTCTGCTTCAGATCATGCTTAGACACTCTCCAGCTTGTAGTATCATCTTCAAGAAGTGTTTCAAGCCTCTTCTTCTGCTCATGCTTGTCTATCTGGAAGAAAAATTTCATGACCAGATATCCGTTGTCCGCCAGAGTCCTCTCAAATCTCTTGGTGCTGTCAACTCTCTTCCGGTATTCCTTGTCTGACAATTCTCCAGACATCTTGCCACCTACTATGTCCCTCATCCATCCACCATCCAGAAATACAAACTCCCCCTGTTCCGGTATTCTCGTAAAATACTTGTACAGGAATGGTCTGCGTTTTTCCTCATCTGTGGAATACTTCACTGACTCAACGTTGAAAAATCTCGGATCCATATTCTTTATGATCCTTCCAACAAGACTTCCCTTACCTGCGGCTCCCCAGCCCTCAAATATGACAAATACAGGTATCTTACCTTCCTTTACCTTGATCTGATTGCGTGTCAGATTCTCTCTGGCAATCTTTAACCGAGTGTCTATCTCCTCATCCGATGGACGCTCCGGCTTGTTCCAGTCCTTTAACATGTAACCCACTGCTCCTTTCACATTGTCTCTTCATTTGTTTTTATGAATAATATACCCCGATTTACAGAAACTAATGCCGCTTCGCATTTACTAATACAAATGCCGCTTCGCGTCGCGCATTTTTCTTCTTTCTTTTTGCAGACTCGAACCCTCGCGCTGCCGCGCTCCATGTTCGGCTCCGCCGAACGGGTTCTCGTTGATATCGCAAGGAAAAAACAAATGCCGCTTCGCGTCGCTTGTTTTTTCTTCTTGCGATATCATTATACTACTTTCTTTTGAGTTGATACATCTGAAAAAACATTAAGATATGTGAGGAAAATGAATGTTGCGAAGGTAAAATTCATATGATATAATGTCAGCAACAATGAAACAAGAAATTCTGACATATGCTTTCCCAAAAGCATAACGAAAACCCCAGTAGTTGGCGCTACTGGGGTTTTCTCCGTCTTTTAAAGGCGACGTACTCCTTGGGCTGATTACCACTTACTTATCTCCGTTCTGTCACTGCGCTCCCCCCTTTCCTAGCCTGTCTAGGGGTGGCAACATCTGTATTGTGACATATTATCTTTTTCTTTTCAATGGGTTTACATAACTATACAAAATGTATAGTTTTATACATTACTACATATAAAATCCCCGGCAGCATACTGACATGTGTCCTGGATTTCAGGTACATATCAAAGGCCACCGGGGCTTAATTATCACTATAATTCTCTATATTATGACAGCTCCAGATCAGGCTTGCCATACTCAGCAAGCTTCACATCATATGCCTTGCGCATAGCTGCCTCAAATGGTATCTCTTTCATAGGAGCATCCAGTTTTTCCAACAGATAATGTACAAAATCAGGATTCTGAATGAGCAGTGGTCCATGAATGTATGTCGCAATTACTCTGTTCTTGCAGATTCCCTCATTCATGGTATCAGGATTGCTGCCCTGTCCGATCTCCACCTTGCAGAATGTCATATCATCAGGTATTCCGTAAGTGTGGGCAAATCGGCTTGTGTATCCGATGAGTGTCATATCGTTGAACTTCGCCTTGATGAGCGTGTTGAAACGATTCGGAGTCTGGCGGACTGAGTACATGCCCGGAACAACGCCAAGTCCTGTAACTCTGGTTCCATCCTCTCTCTTGATATAATCACCAAGGAGTTCCATGGAATTGCCAACCAGAAGGAAAAGCGCCTTTCCATCCTTCATGCATGCTGCGATCTCGTCCTTGTACTGCATCAGTCTGTCAAGCACGAGCTCCTGGCTCTTCTCGCTCATGGAACACATATACACCATGTCTATATTCTCTTTGAGGAAGAGTGGCTTCTCATTAAGTCCTGTTGTCACAAATTCCGCATCCGGCAGACATTTCTGCAGGTACATTGTATTTCCTTTGTCACCGTAGAGTGTACATATTTCCGGATATAAAATCTCAATCTTCATTATTTGTCACCCTCCAGTCTCTTGATTATCTTCTTCTTCATCTCACATGACATTCCGTAATTCTCACAGTCGTACAGGATATATATTCTGTCAACACCATCTATAGTCACATCATCTGCCGCAGCGACCTCGCTGAGATTTGTGAGTATCTTCTCCTCAGGGATACCAGCCAGTAAGCATCTCACCTTGTGGTCGTAGCATCTAGGTCCTGTGCAGATGACCTGTACAACATCATCCCTGTTGAACTGCTCATACTCCAGATCGTATATCCAGCCTGAGAACTCTATACTCTTCTGTCTGTCCTCAAGATCGTCCATCGCAAGGAGGATAGCCTTCTTGCCCTCCTCATTTGCCACATACTCAAATGTTCTGGATGAAGAAACCGCACTCTGTCCCTTTGAAAGCGCCTGGATTACTGTAACACCATTCACTGTGGTCTCGTTGTGGCGGGAATCCGGTATATGGATCTGACCCATGAGTTCCTTGATTCTCTCAGCCGAGAGACCGATCTCGCGCAGTGCCGAAATAACTGTAACTTCATTATATATATTGAAGAGAGCTGTATGGATCAGCGGATAAACTGTCTTCTTGTCTCCCTCCTGTATAGTAATTGTCATCTTCTCTCTGTCTATGTCGGTTGCCAGATACTTCTTGTCTGGTGAGTGAAGTCCACACTTCGGGCATACCACATCGCCGATGTGATGATATCTGAGGTAATTGTACTTCAGCTTCTCGCCGCAGTTAGGGCAGATCTGGTAATCCGCGATAAGGTTGTATGGCTCGGTCTTGTCATCAGGCTGCTTGCCGATTCCATAGAACACTCTGTAGCTGTCTTTCTTCAACATGCTTGAGCAAAGCTCGTCCGCATTCAGGATAACCTTTGCAGAATCAGGGCAGTAGGTATCTATGACACTGAAAATATAGTCAGGGTGAGCATTTCTCTTGAGTGAATCTCTGAAAAGTCCTGTTACAACAAGATAATCCGGCTTCACATATGGAAGTATCAGCCTTGAAGCACGCTCATCCACCTCAAATACAGTGGCATCCACTCTGACCTTTCCCGTAAATGTAAGGCTGTTGATGACATTTGTCGTACAGCCAGGGACGATATTGGAACCTGTTCTGTTGCTGACAACTCTTCTTCCATCCTTCTCCAAAACATCAGTTATCAGGTTACTACAGGTGGTCTTACCATTTGTTCCTGTGACACATATCGTAAGCGGTGCCTTGGGCGCCTGTGCCAGGAAATCCGGACATATCTTCAGGGCGATAACTCCAGGTGTATGCGTACCGTTCCTACCCAGGAGCTGGATGAGTCCCTTGCTCAGTTTTGCGGCTGCGAGAGCCACATGAAATCTAAAAGATGACATAGCTATTCATTCTCCTTATATATACAAATAAAACTCATGTAATTCTACAACCTTTGACAGATGTTGTCAATTATACCAGCACATAACAAGACTATGATTTCGCCTCTTTCCAGTGTTTCCTGTAATTTATCCTGCGATATGAATTCGGAGTCGATCCATATTTTGTCTTGAAGCATTTTGCAAAATAGCTTCCGCTGGCAAATGCCAGATATTGCGATATCTCCGTACAGGAAAAATCTGAATACAGAAGCATATTTCTGGCAGTCTGAAGCTTCTTCTCCATGATGTAATCTGAGATTGTCTGACCGACCTCCTTATGAAATAGTTTGCTCAGATAAGAGCGTTCCACTCCCACAAATTCTGCAATATCAGTAATTTCTATTTTTTCATGCAGATGATCATACACATAGTCCATCGCCCTTACACAATGAGGTGATATAGCAGCTTTCTTTTTCACCTTTTTCATCCGCCTGGCATAGTCCATAATCAGTTGGTTATGTACATCTATGATCTGCCGTTCTGTCTGCGCCTTGTCCAGCTTATTAATATAGAAGTCACTGAGATTGTAACTCTCCATCTCCTCCATCCCCTCTTCTATGCAAAATCTGGAAATCATTGCCACTAGCACTATCTCGTGATATCTCCTATTGCGAACCTTGTCATCTGACAATATTCCTCTTGACGCAAGAACAGCCTCATCCTCATCGCCTGTCAGCAACATTCCAGACAAAGCTTTCACATCACCGCTGCTCACAAGCTGATAAAAATCAAGCTCATTGTCGTATGTGGAATGTGCCAGTCCATATTCCCTCTGGACAAACTGCTGTTTTACTATCTCATTCGATATCTTCATTGTCTTTCTGCCTTTCCTCTGTGATATTCATATATCTCTATCACACATTTGTTATATAATTGACACATTTATTATATTCTCTTATCAACGCAAATGCTACTATAAAGTCACAGAAAACGAAACTGATAAGCACTCCCGAACGGCAAATGAGTGCAATATATAATTTATTATTTCACAGGAGGTTATGGTTTATGAGAAATTTAGACGGATTCAAAAAAGGAGTAAACTTAGGTGGATGGCTTTCACAGGGACCACTTGACAAGGAGCATCTTGACACATTTATCACAGAAAAAGATATTGCAAGAATAGCATCTTGGGGACTTGACCATGTTCGTCTTCCTATCGATTACGATAATTTTGAAAACGAGGACGGAAGTGATAAGGAATACGGCTACGCTTACATCGATTCATGCATTGAGTGGTGCCGGAAGTACAAACTCAACATGGTCCTTGACCTGCACAAGACATATGGATATATATTTGACGACGAGGCTCATCTTCTTGAATTCTTCCATGAGAAACCTCTTCAGGAAAGATTCTATGGAATATGGAGAAAGCTTATAGACAGATATGCTAAGGATGCAGACATAATGATGTTCGAGCCGCTGAACGAGGTCGTAAGTCCAACCGTTGTAAACGAGTGGAACGAAATATCAAGCAAATGTATCGAGATCATCCGTGCGAAAGCACCTACTGCCAAGATCCTACTCGGTGGGGTTGGCTACAATGCTGTTACATCTATAAAGCTTCTCCCTCATCACAACGATGAGAACATAGTTTACAATTTCCACTGTTACGAGCCAATGGTATTTACCCACCAGTCTGCTTACTGGGTAACAGGTATGCCTTCAGATTTTCATATCGAATATCCGGGGGATTTCAATGACTACATGGAGAAATCCCGCCAGATCGAAGGGTGTATGCATGGGGCCATCACCGAGAGTAGCCTTGGACTTAATTCCATCGGACCTGATTTGTTCGAAAAAATGTTTCTCGACGGCATCAAGGCTGTTGAAGAAAGAGACGGATTTATGTACTGCGGCGAATATGGTGTTATAGATCAGGCACCACTTGACGGAACTCTGAACTGGTACAAAGATATCCATTCTGTATTTGAAAAGTACGGAATAGGCCGCGCCGCATGGAACTACAAAGAAAAAGACTATGGTCTTGAAGGCGAACACTACGCTCCTATCATCGATGAGCTTGTCAAATATATGTAACGTGATTTAATTTACGATAAAACCTTCCATTTTTATAAACGGAGCCGGTTCTCACTCATAGAGAACCGGCTTTTTGTTAATTTTATCCACGATGTACCGCACCCGCCCTTGTGAGGAGCACCACGGTCTCTACCCCGCGAGTGAGCGGGAACATGTCCACAGGGGTCATCTTGATTACCTGATAGCCGTGCTTTGTCATATATTTCAGATCCCGGGCAAGACTCTCCGGTCCGCAGGATATATACACAACCCTTTTAGGTCCAAGTGTGATGACCGATGACATGAACTCCTCTGTACTTCCAGATCTCGGAGGATCCATGAATACCACATCTATGCTGTCACCCTCCTCAGCGACATCGACCATAAATCTGCCGGCGTCGTTGCTGTAAATATCAACATTCTGTATCTTGTTCATCTTCACATTCACCCGGGCATCGTGCACAGCGGCTTCATTCAACTCCACGCCTATGACCTTCTTTGCACGATCGCTTGCAGCTATGCCTATGGTTCCTATACCGCAGTAGGCATCGATCACAGTCTCCTTCTTCTTGAGATCCGCGTACTTGATGGCTTTGCCATAGAGGACCTCCGTCTGCTCCGGATTGACCTGATAGAAGCTGCCCGGCGATATACGGAAACGCTTTCCGCATAGGATATCCTCTATATAACCTTTGCCGTAAACAACCTGATTTCTGTCGCCTATGACCATGCTGGTGTCCTTCATGTTGATATTCTGGACAATCGTTGTGATCTCCGGATGAGCCGTCACAAGTGTCTTTGCGAGATTCTTCTTGGACGGGAATACCGGCGACGCTGTAACTATGATCACCATGATCTGCCCAGTCTTTCTTCCAACTCTTATCTGCAAATGCCTGATAAGTCCGGTTCCTGTATCCTCGTTGTATATCTGGAGCTTGAACGACTTTATCAGTCCGGCAAATGTTCTGATGATGTCCGCAGCCTTCTCATCCTCCACATAACAGTCCTCGACTGGAAGTATATTGTGTGTTCCCTCCTCGTACACCCCGGAAATTATTTCTCCGCTCTTCATTCTCCTGAATGCCGCAGTGACCTTATTCCTGTAGTGATACGGATTCTTCATGCCTATTATCTTGTCCACAGGACCAAATACGCTGAGCAGGTCATCTATATACTTCTGTTTCTCAGCAAGCTGCTGCTCATATGGCATATCCACATACTGACAGCCACCGCACAGGTGGGATATAGGACATTTGCTGTTCGGGTTGAGCTTATATTGTGATGAGTGTGCCTGTCGCGGTTTTCCCTGTACAGCTTTACCTTTGCTTCCTGTTTTTATTTGTTTCTCTCCACCTGTTACATCGTACTTTCTGCTATGTGACTGTCCTTTTCTCTTGTTTACGCTGCCACTCGTTTTATTATTTTCTTCTCTGCGAGGCTTGCCCCCGTTTCTTCGCTCTGCCATCATTTTTACCACTCCTATTCTCCAGTGAGCGTCACCTTGATCATATCGTGGTGAACCGCCTCAAGAAACTTTCCAAATATATCCTCCGTCCTGACCTTCATACTTGATGTGTTCACACACGGATGGCATCCAAGATACTCGCCCTTCATAACATCCTCGTCAACAAGCAGCTGCACATAATTCTCATGGTCATTCATGAGACCCATGACGCTGACCGCCCCCGGCCTGATATCCAGATACTTCTCCATATCCTCCGGCGATGCAAATGAAAGTCTCGCGCTGCCTATCTGCGATGTGATCTCCTTTGTCTTGAACGGCTTGTCGCCCGGCATCATGAGCAGATAGAACTGCGTCTTCTGCCTGTTGCACAAAAACAGATTCTTACAAATGGTTGCCCCAAGCACCGCATCTATCTCGCTGCAAACTTCCATTGTGTCTGCTGGAGCATGATCTGTGCGCCAATACTCTATGCCGTGATCATCAAGGAAATCATAAACTCTGATCTCCCTCTCAAGTCGTCCTTCATTTGTATCCGGTCTGCCTTTGTATAATTCCATTTGTGTGCCCTCCGTTGGTGGTTTACATATTTTCTCTCATGCATTTACGCGTAAATCATATCACGTTTCTTGTGGTGTTGCCATATAAAACAAGCAATATAAAATCATATATAAAACCATGCCTTCGAGAGTGTAAACACATACCGGCAATACCTTGTCAGAATAAAAAGGAACAATCTGACAATATCAAATGCATCTGCGTTCAGCTGGTGCACTCAATAATATCCCATTGTTCCCATTTTGATAATATTATCTACAACCTATTGCCTTGCCTGAGATAATCAAGAAAGCCCTCACATCCCTGACACACATCCCTGTATGTCTCATCAAATCGTCCCGTATACCACGGATCAGCTATAGATTGTCCATATCTTCCCGCATAATCGAGCAGCAAATGTATCTTGTCCTGGTAGTCCGGACCGGTTATGCGCATTGTGTTCCTCACATTTGCTGTATCTGCACAGAGAAGATAGTCATAATATTCATAATCCCGCCTTGTGACCTGTCTTGCCCGCTTGCCACTAAAGTCTGTATAAACCGTCTTACCTATGCCATGCGCCCTCAGCACTTCCTGCGCCGGCGGATATATCGGATTGCCTTTTCCGCCCCAGATCTCCTCAGTGCTGGTGGCCGCAGAGGCTATATCAAATTTATCTGCTATGCCGAGCTTTTCTACCATGTCCTTGAGGACGAACTCGGAGATGGGGGAACGGCATATATTGCCGTGGCAGATGAATAATATTTTAATCATGCCTTAAAAACTCCTTGAAAATGCTGATTTTCCTTGATTTTACGCCACTTTATACGATTTGCTGTGATAGAGTATTTTCTTTGTTTTCGTCGCATATCGTGGCATAAATTCGTATATTTTGTCATCCAAATTTAGTAAAAATCTTAGTAAAACAGCTCGATTTTCTCATTTTACTAAAGACTTTTTCCACTTAGGTTTTCTTTTAGTTGTATCATTATTTTAAAATTTTAAGCCATTTTAGCATATTTGCCAAGTTCTTCCTTGGCATCCTCTGCTCCCAGATGCGTATATGTATTCAATGTAACTCCTATATCAGAATGCCCCATTAAATATTGAAGTGTCTTGTGATTCATTCCGCTTTTTGCCATGTTGCTGCAATAGGTATGTCTGCAAACATGAGGTGTGATCTTTGGTAATTGTTCCTTATAGATTCGATTATGTTTTGCCAATGCCCACTCAAAATGTTTTTCCCAATGTAAGGCAACTTCCGGCATATCTTTCTTATCCCAAAACAAAAATCCCTTATATTCATCAATCACAGGTTCCTTCTTGAGTTTTTTCCGATTTTCAACAATACGCTTAAAACATTCATACACTTCTTCGGTCATAGGAATGATTCTGGTTCCACTTGATGTTTTTGTATCCTCAATAATATACTTCATTCCTCTGGTTCTTTGAAGCTGATGATTTACGCTTATTTGTTTTTCTTCAAAATCAATATCGGAAAATGTCAATCCGCAGAACTCTGAAATACGAAGTCCGGTTTTAAAGAGGATAAACATACCATCATAGTATCGTTTATAATGCTCATCATTCTTAATAAATTCCAAGAACTTTCTTTCTTGTTTTCTGGTTATGGCTTCTCTTGTTACACTATCGTTTACAACTACTGTACATAGTTGAAACTCGAACGGATTTTTACGAATCAAATCATCATCTACAGCCATTTGAAAAGCAGGTCTTACCACTCCCCGTACTGAATGAATGGTGCTATATCCCCTACCATCTGCCTGAAGCTTAATCAACCATGCTTTTGCATCTGATAGTTTTACCTTATCAATCCTTTTGGCACCAAATTCCTCTTTCTTAATAATGTTGACAACAAAGTTATAATTGGCTTCTGTATTATGACGAACACCAGTCTTTTGACCAATATACTTTTTTACCAACTCAAGAACTGTCAAATTATCACCATAAGGAGTAATTCCATCATTTATATCCCTTAATATGTCTTTTCCCTTTTCTCTAAGTGACTGGCAAGGTCTTCTTCCTACCGGAAGAGGATCTGTCGATTCCAACTTCCAACTGTAAAGAAATTTCTGTTTTCCATAGCAGTCTGTATAAACAAATGCATATCTTCCATCCGCTCGCTGGCTTTCTCCGTTTCGTAAAATACGTCCTTTTTTATCACGTCTTTTCTGATTGCGTTTTCTTTCACTCAAACGTCTTCGCTCCTTTCTACGAAGAAGCCCTAGCACGACAACTATATTATATCATAACAGGGTGATATTCACCGCTTTAAGGTGATAAAGTTTCGTATTTTTCATTTCTACAAGGAAGTGGTTTGATTAAGAAATTCTTCAAATTTATGCCGATTAATCAACGATTTATTCCCAACCTGCACCGTAAAACAATAATCAGTATCAGTATTTTCAGAAATCAGCATCCTTATCTTCTTTTCACCAATTCCAAAATATTGAACTGCTTCATCGACCGTTAACATATATTTTTCCCAAATCGGAACCATCTTTCCCTTCATTTTTGCTTCTATGTTATCTATTATGAACACCTCCATATCTTCAAAATAGGCAGCACATTATCTGCCCATGACAAATAGAAACTCAGCTCCTATCTCTCATCAACAGATAACAAAAAAATCCATACAGGTGGCAGGTCATTACTCTGCCCACATCGGTATCGCACCGTCATCCAAATTGACCGGATTTCTCCGGAAGTATCATTATCAAAAATATGTATCTTTGCCCCGTGCAACTGCTGCACATTTTGCCAGACATCCCTCGCTACTTACCTTAACTTCAATACCAGATTTCAGTATTCCTTCGTATGAACCTTCTCTATAAAAGAAAGCAGGTATCTCTTGGCGTGTCCGCATAGTGGCTCCACATATTCCACACGTCCTGTACGCATTTGTATATGAAATTGTCAAGGTACATTCACAGGCTTCTGCCTGCATTTTGGATAAAATCAACTCTGGACTTATCAGTCCAAAAAGCACATAAGCACACTTCCGTCTGCTATAAACGGTATTGTAAAAATTATGTGCTTTAGCGGAATGACAAGATTAGAGTTCCAGCTTTTCCGGTCCATACTTGCATAAAATCTGAAATAAAATTTTCCTATGTATCCCCTCTGCCAGTTCATACATTTCCTGCAAAACTTTCAGTTCAAGAGGAGTCAACGTATTCATGTACGGCTTATAATTCTCTCCCACAAAAATTCCACCATCGCCTCCCTGTTTCGTATAAATTGGAAAACCAAGAGATAAAGCCTGAATATCATTTTGTATTGTGCGAACCGTAACATTAAATTCGTCTGCCAGTTCTTCCGCCGTAATGCGACGTCTGACAAGCAAAATACTTACTATTTCTGCTCTACGATCTGCTGTATTCATGCTTTACCTCCTTTCTGTAAATTCTCCAATCTCATTGTAAAAAACGAACCGGAAAAACCCTTTCATATTCAGTCAGACTTTTTCCCTCAACCGCTTTTCACACAATCAATTCAACCTTTGCCCAAAATAATGTCCTTTTCTCTCCTAATTTCTTTTATTGACTTTGATGCTTCTGGTTGTTAAAATCTTTTATGGATAAAATCACAAATTCATAAAAAGACACACAAACTGCTATGGAGCTTTGCAGACATTTATTTCCTGCTGTAATCCGTGGCAGTTTTTTTGTTACCTATACCGTGCTCCGAAGCCGGACAGCCAGATTCTGTCCATAAATGGGCGGTAACGCCCGTATGAGTTTTGGACAGGCTGCCTATGCAGCCTAAAACTCGCAAATTTTCTCCGGGCAATTTGCCAAAAATAGCAAGCACTGCCTGTGTTCCCTCACAGGCACCATTTCCCCAAGTTTCTTCCAAGTAGAAACTTGAGAAAATTGGCTTGCATGGGGCATATCCCCCCTGACCCCCTTTGCACTCCAAAACTCAGCAATTACTCCACGCGAATTTCTGAATTTTTACGTTCAAAAAGCACACCGCCGGGTACGGCATATTACGAAATCTTCTTTATAAATAAGGAAGGGAAAGGACAAAGCAATGGCAAAAAGAGAAAGACAAAATGAATTGAAAATATATCTGAGCGATGATGAACAGTACATCCTAGAGCGGAAGTGGAAAGCCTCCAATATGAAAAGCAAATCCGCCTTTATCCGGCATCTGATTTTGTACGGATATGTCTATGATGTAAACTATGAACGCCTATGGGAATACAACACAATCCTCTCTCGCATCAGGAACAATTTAAACCAGATTGCCAAGCGTATGAACGCCACGGGCAATGTTTATGAAGCCGATGTAAAAGAAGTAAAGGAGCTGATGAAACAGGTATGGCAATCACAAAAATCCATGCTATCAAATCAACCGTCAATAAGGCAGTAGATTACATCTGCAACCCTGCAAAAACAGATGAAAGCATCCTCATTTCTTCCTTTGGATGCAGTCCGGAAACTGCTGCTTTTGATTTCAAGTTTGCTCTGTCAAAAACCAATCAGGCAGACCCAAACAAAGCTTTCCATCTGATTCAAGCATTTATGCCCGGAGAAGTATCTTATAAGGAAGCTCATCAAATCGGCATAAAGCTTGCCGATAAACTTCTGGAAGGAAAATACTCTTACATTGTGGCTACCCACATTGACAAAGGACACGTTCATAACCACATCATTTTTTGTGCTGCAGATAACATCAATCATGAGAAATACCATGACTGTAAAAAGACCTACTATCACATCCGACATCTGAATGATGAGCTGTGTTTCGAGCATCAATTATCCGTCCTTCCACCAACTGACCAGTGTGGAAAAACATACAAGGAATGGCTCTCCAGTAAAAAAAATTTTTCATGGAAAACCAGGCTCAAAAATGACATTGACGAAGCTATCCAAACTGCTGATACTTATGAGGATTTTCTTGACCTTATTCGTGCCAAAGGATATGAGATAAAAGGCGAAACCTTAGGAGAAAAATTTTTAAAATATATCTCTTTCCGACCACTTGACTGTGAGCATTTTATCCGTGGCAGAGCCAACTCTTTAGGTGCGGAATACACCAAAGAACGAATTAAGGAACGGATCAAAGCAAAGGCATTGATACAGCCTAAAAAGCGTATTCCATTTCCTAAAAGAAAAAAGCAGCTTGTCAAAGATTATTCTTCCCAAAAGCTCATTGACACCTCAGAAGAAAAGTTTGAACATAGTCCCGGTCTTAAAGCTTGGGCGGACATCCAAAACCTAAAAATCGCTGCCAGCAGTTACAGTGAAACAGGCTCCATTGCCGAACTGAAAAAACAGCTTGCAGCTAAGTCGGTTCTTGCCAAAACTGCACGAAGCAGTCTTGTTGAAATCGAGCATCAGCTAAAGGATTTAGGACAGATTTTGAAATATGCCGAACAATATCAGTCCAATCATATCTATCATGTCCGGTATCAGAAATCCAAAAATCCAGATGCTTACCTGCGAAGTCACGAAACAGAACTTCTACTCCATGACGGTGCAGAAAATATGCTAAAACGTCTTGGAATCAACCCTAAAACGCTTGATATTGAAAAGCTCCATAACGAATACAGTTCTTTGTATTCCAAGAAAGAAACCTTACAGAAAACCTATAAATCTGCGGAAAAAGAAATCAATGCTTTTAACAGGAATTAGATAATCTAAATCAATATCTTAACCGTACTCACACATTTCAGACAAACCAATCATCGGGTCTGGAAGTGCATTGATTTCTGCTCTTGCATCTATCACGGTAAGAGGTTCATTGACAGGCTCATTCTCTATCTGATAAGCAAGTCTTTCCGCTAATTCTCTTGTCTTATCCATATCATCGAGTTTATACGCATAATTGACAATCAAATCTCTTTCATCGTCCATATAGACAGTTGCCCCAAATTCCAGACGATTGATAAGATTTTCTGCTTGTTCCATAACAGATAACTCCGTAACCGCTGTAATCTCCCCAGCGTCAGCATTATATTCAAAATCATAAAACTGAGGATAGCCGTCATTCAGACCGTCACTTGCCATAATCGGAATACATTCGGCACCTCTCTCCCTCAGATAGTCTTGTACATTCCCATCCCACTCATTTTCTTCATGCATTGCCATATCATATAGGATTCCCTTTACTTGTTCTGCCGTCATATTTATGATTTTATCAGTCTCATATTCACTGCCCATAGAACCTGTTACTTTTACAATTACATCCGAAGCATTCACAGGCTCAAGTGATTTTTCCTGCATCTGCTGTAACTCTTTCACATCTCTTATCTTCCGAGTATCTGTGTTATAGATATAATCCAGATGATATTCCTCTACTTCCTCCGTCTTTTCGCCTCCAAGTAAAGTTACCCATGCACCTTTGCTCTCAAGATATTCTTCCACACTCAGCCTGTCATCATCATCCATTGCGTGGAGCGCAGTTAATAATTCTTCTTTTTCCATTCCCCGCACATTCAGAAGATCATATTCTGATAGTTCACTGTTTCGCACAAGCAAAATCATATCCTTTTCCTGCTCCATCTCACGATTAAGCTACAATTCCTTCAACGCTCCCTCAATGCCTGTGATAAGCTCCGATGCCGTCTTTCGTATGGTGTCCAAAGAAGATTTCAGTTCCTTTATATCCTTACCACTACTCCACCCTGCAATATAACCAAAGGAATAATCCGAGGTATCTATGCCAAAATGCTGGCATACCGTATAGGCAACGCTTTCCGCTTCTACTTCTTTTGTATTCCTGTCTTTTATAGGTGCTTCCATCAAATCATCCCGATTGATTTCCTTATTATGCAGCATGGAATGAGCTACCTCATGAACCATTGTCTTTAAAGTCTGGCTCTCGCTCATATTCTCCTGCACCGCAATCCGCTTTTCCTCTGTATGGAAATATCCTTTGGAATCGCCGGGAATATCCTCAAAGCCAATAGGAACCGTGGCAACATTCATAAGTGCCTGCACAAAATCCTCATATCCCTCCACTGTAGATAACAACTCCTGTGCTTCCAGTTCCGGAATCGGCTTTCCGTCTGTCTGTGATACATCAAATACATACACAGCACGAAACGCCGGAATTGTGACCTCTACCTGCTCCTTTTGGGACATACCGTTTTCATCAAACATCATCTCTCCGGTTACAGGGTCCAATTTATCCCGTTCCTCTTTGATTTTGTAAGGTGCAGGGGCAAGAATACGAATTGCCTTTTCGCCTTTATTAACGTGTCTTTCAAAATTCTTTTGCCATTCCTTATATCCGGCTACAAGTGTTGCTTCCGGCCTTTGCATGGCGATAAGTAAAGTGTTGTTAAAGCTGTAATTATGAAATTTTGACATAATAGAAAGATAAGTCTTGTACTTTTCGCTCTCAAAAAGCTCCTTTAATCCTTCCTCCAGCTTGTCTGTGATTTCCTGTACTTTTTGTTTTTCTGTTCTTTCGTCTGCCATAATAAACCTCCATATTTTCATTTTTTGCACGACAAAAGGCAGCCCGCTCTGGACTGCCTTCTGCATAATATATGCTATTTACTTCTTGTTACAAAATTACTATCTAATTTGATTTTACTTATTGCAATTTACTCCTGTCTCCTTTCTATTATTGATAATTATCATGAATATATCTGTCTTTGATAGATTATATAAACTATCAAAGGTTATAATTTTAGGAAATTTTGCTGCACTCTATATGCATTATCTAATTCTTCCCATGTTGAAATACTTAATGAATGGATCTTTAAACAATAATCCATTATAGTCTTTCGCAAATATGTATCCACCTTTTTTATTTCATTAATATCTGGTTCAATTTCAAATATAGATTTTCCTCCATGAAGTATCGGATTTCTATATTTGTTTTTCAGTTGCTCATACTTTTGTTTGTTCCGTAAATAATCCGCCTTATCAATAGCTAATATTGTAAAAACTAACTTTATTACCTTTTCTTTATTATAATTTCGTGGATCGATTCCATCAAAAGTATCAAATAAGTAACTAATTCGTTGTGTCCAATCTCTGACATATTCTGACTCACAAATATTCACCAAAGAACGCTTACACAAATTATCAATATAATTTGCATTACCAAACAATATTTCATATATATCATCTTTATAAAGTTTAATACAATTATATGCCTCGCTAGGAATCTGATACTCACTGAATACCCTTCCTGGTACAAATTGTAAGAACAATTCTTCCTTATCTTCTACAAACTCATAAATTGCCCTAATACCTGTTCTTAACCCAACTCTGGGAGGTAATACTTCTCCGTTTAGAATATCACCCCCTGATAGCATATCATAATACAAACATTCATTGAGCTCATTGCAAATGTAATCCACAAATTGCTCCCTTATTATTGGTGAACGCATGTATTCATCACTGATTTTAGGCAGATTTAAACCTATAACACGCGGATATCCATCATCAGCTCTTTCACAGCGATATAATATTTCTATAATATATTCAAAGTCTTCTATTGAAAAATCATAAAAAATAGATTCATAATCTTCCCCCAAATCTTTTGATACATAATTTTTATAGTATCTATCATATTCGAACTGATTCAAACTTGGAAGAAGTAAATAGTTTCCCCTTTTCTCTGGATAGCTAATCTGTAATCCTTCCAACGTTGCAACATATGTTGTCCTTTGAGAATAAACGACTGGTAATCCCGCAAGTGATTGCTCTTGTGGCATTTTGTATGAATACTTGCTTACTTCATTTAAAATATATTCTTTTAGCGATTCAATACTAGTTATTTCACTATCAATTACCTTTGTACAAAACCGTATTATTATATTAAATAGCTCCTGATTTATCTCATGTGCTTTTCTAATCGATACTAATTCATCTATTCTTTTCCCCTTATGAACAACCTCAGTTCTTATTTCTTTCGAGTAAAAATATAACTGCGAACTAATAACATCAAAATTTGATTGATTTTCAGCAACAATTGATAAAATTCTTTTCTTGTTATCAGTAAAACTGTATGTATCACAAAGTCCCACTCCATCTATTTTTGAAAACAAAAAAATAAAACATCTTGTCTCATCAATAATCTGCAATGCCTCGCATGCCTCGGCTATATATCGCCTATATAAGTTATATACTTCGTCATTTCTGTGTGAATAAATCACTCTATATAATCTTGTATCATTATTCTCTGTCACACCCAGATCAAGTCCAATTCCTTTTTGCATTAAATAGAACTCTTCTTCTCCATTTATATATGCCCCGATTGAATAATCGTCATTGATTGAAAATAGCATTCTTTTACCATCTATAAGCCCAGGGATTCCTATAGTATATTCCGGTCTATTAAATGGGCATTCTAATATTCTAATGTAATCAAACCGTCTATTTGCATCATTTAGAATTTTCTCAAAAATAGCAATATCATTATTTATCTCACTAATATCATATTTAGATGATAATAAAAGAAAAGGTAAACCTGTTAGTTGTTCTGTAAAGAAACTTCGATTGTGTTCTACAATTAATCTTAATTTCTCCTTTTCATCATCTAAAAGATTACTATATTCAATAGCCTCATTTGATACATCTCCTGGGAAAAAAATCATATCTCCAAGTTTTAATACGTACTCTAACAGTACACGTTGTACAGGCAAAATATATAAATTCACTTTTTCATAACCCCTTTCTTTACTTTAATGAAACAAGACTACACAATTTTCAGATTCCATCCCTTCTGTTGTAACTTCATCTGCATTTTTTCATCCACAAAATCAATAGGAATAGCAAGGCAAATCAACGCTCTTGCTCTTGTCATTGCAACATACTGGCATTTTAATCTTTTCTCTGAAGAACTCTTCATCCTTTTGGGTGGTTCTCCACACAGATAATCAAGTATTGATTTCATATTATGTGATTTCATAAAAGTCTCTAACACCAAAGTAGCTAAATGTGTTCTTCCTTTAACAGAATGGATACTACCAAATTCCATATCAACCTCGCGTTTTGTCTCTTCGTCACAGTACACATAATAATTTGGCAATAGTTTTTTATCATCACTATTTTCATTGCTCTTTTCTTGATCTTCCACCCATTTTCCAAATTTTTTTACATCCTCATTGGGTTCAGTTTCAAATAGAGACAATATTTTTTTCATAATAATAACCATAGACTTCCAATCTTCTTTAGAAATTAGATTACCAAAATCAGCAAGTAACATAAGTAACTTTCTGAAATCCTTTTTTTGTTCATCTGATAATAGTTTCATAATAGCATTGATTGAATTTCCCGTAGCAGGTATATAATTACATTCCTTAGCTTTATTAACTAATCGTCTAAGACCTTTACAAATCCATTCAATCTGCTCTGATTTTTCTCCATTATTCTGAAATTCTTCAATTCCTTTCCTAAAATAATCAATCAAATTTTTAGGAGTGGTTCTCTTGTTTGCTTTTCTAGCTTCATAAGCATTCCAATAATCATATATTCCTTTGGGAAATTGATTATCTTTTGTCTCTTCTTTTTTATCATGAATCATCCCAATTACATGAACGCCTTCTTTTTCATAAGTTTTCAGTTCCTCATCACTAAACGTATCCAATATAAGTTGTCCAAATTCATCTATTACCTGAGCTGCATTCTCCTTTTCAAATAAAAAGATTGTATGTTTGATTCCCTTTTGCGTAAATTCATTGTCTGTACCATCCATTTGAGCTTTTGAAAGAGCAACAGTATTGGCTAAACTTGATATGGATGAATCAAATCTTCTGCTTTCACTTAAAACAAGTGCATTTTCCCTTGGAAAATTTCCCGTTGTATTATCAGCATATAAATTCCCATATATTGCTTGATTACTATCACCAAATCCCTGCCTTATGCTCAACTCTCCATCACTATTAAAAGCCTTTTTGAGCAAATCCCATTGAAACGTATCTGTATCCTGAGCTTCATCTATAAACAATATAGGAAACCTTCTCTGTATAGCTTTAGGTATCTCAGCCCATTCTTTCAAAACTTTTTGAGCATATAAAAGCATTTCCCCAAATGTAAAATATCCATCTTTTTGAGTTTTCTCAATAACTGATAACAAAAGTTCATTTGTTTCTTCATTTTTAACTCGCTCGATATTCCCTATATTATCTCGATATTCGCAAATCGTCTCACTTTTATATTGCATTTCTAAATAGTAACGTTTATTTCTTGGTAGTTTATTCCATCTAAGTGAGTGGACAAGCTCCGTATCTATAATATTGATTTCATATCCGTTTGACTTTAACCATGGTAAAGAAACATATGTATCAAAAAAAGAATGCACTGTACCTATAAAATGCGGATACGATAACAATTTTCGCCCAATCTCTGTGTTTCCTAATCGCTCTTCTATCTCTTCTCTTGCCACATTTGTATGCGATAAAACACAGATGCCAGCATTGGAATATGGCCATTTCTTTGCAAGAATTGCCAACTTAGCAACCAATATAGTTGTTTTACCGCTTCCCGGAAACGCCTGTATATCAACAGAATCCATATTTTTTAGTACATTAACTCTAGCAGAATCAAAATGAACTTTTCCGCCCATCATCTCTTCTACCCACAATATATCTTCGTCAGTAATCTCTATATTTACTAATTTCTCAATTTCCAATCAATTCACCCCTTAGTAACATATATAATTGCACTTATCAAATAATCCGGTAATACCTTTTTCAAGTCTTCAGCTCTGTTTATATATTTCTTTTCAAGATTAATCGCTAATTCTTGTGCGAAATCAGCTTTTGATGCTTTTTTTGAAGTAAAAAAACTATAAAAGCAAGCTGCTCTTTCTTCTTTAGTTTTATAAGCATTTATCTTTTCAATTAATTTATCCTTCTTACTTGGTCTATTCTTTTTTTCATAGCTTACATTTATTACAGAATCAATTAATATTTCCTTCATTTCTTCATCCTGTAGCCCTATATACGCTAAGTCATATTCTAGTGTCCAATGATTGGCTACAAATGTTTTTACTTTCTGTCCATCTGCTTTTTCTTTTATCTCATTAACATGGTTTTCTGCTCCTAATACTGAATAATCAGCCTCTGCTCGCCATGCACGTTTACTTTTCTCTGGCCATGTATCCTTATCATCTGTATATTTTTCATCTATACAAATTCTTGGAGCACAATTGGGCATAATATCTCTATCTGTAACACATGCAACATTTACATCCAACTGTTTATTCTCATTTTTTCTTTGAAATATCCTTGCATATCTTCTCAATCCGGTACTTCTAACATCAACAAGCGAAGTACCATAATCTGTAAAATTACATCCCAATAATTTGGATAATGTAGGTAACAGCAATGCCTCTCCAGGACCTTCTACAATTATTACACTTCTTGCAAAAAACAGATTTGCTTTAGTTGCATCAAGGTATTTTTCCAAATAAAGATAATCATCTTCATCCAATTTTGTCTGCTCTTTCTCAAGAGAATATACTTTACCCGATTTCACAATCACAATGTTCGATAATTTTACAACAGAAGCCAATAATGGCGAATGTGTAGTAATTATAGTCTGTCTATTCCCTTTCTCAGATTCTTCTTCTAAAGATTGAATTAATTTTAATTGTCTTTGTGCATGTATATGTGATTCTGGTTCCTCAACCAATAAAAAACAGGATTTATTATCTCCTATTGCCTCATTATGTAATAGTAACTCACATGCCATACTCATAATATTACTTGTCCCAAGTCCAACTCTACCGCACATATCACTGGCATCCTTATCTACTGCAAGATCTAATTTCTCCAATAATGCCATCTCTTTTTTTATTTTATTAGAATTTGACCCTGTAACTTCCAATCTTGTTCTTATGTTATCCTTTTTCAAAAGCATTTTTTCTTGCAGTATTGTCGTCATTTCTTCGTTGATTGAATCTAGTGCTGGATGTTTTGCTAAAAGTGTATTTGAAAGATCTGCTATTCCCGCTATGGAAAGATTATGAATATCAATTCCCTCCTCATACTCATCAACTCCTTGATCTACAACAGAAATATGTTGCATAATTAGTGATAGTCTTGAATGTCTTCCAGCCTGCATTTCACTATATGCATCTCTCAAGGCACGCAAATATGTAGCTCTTAACAATTCTCTTGCTTCTGCAGATGGTGATGGTCCATTTCCTTCTATTCCTGTTGAGACATTTACCACTGGGCGAGGCGGATTGAATGATGATAAATATCTGCACGTCCAATGTAGATATAAACATGGAATCTTTTTATTTTCATCTTCATATGAGAGGCATTCCAAAAAAGCCCCTCGTTCATCTTCATTCAATTCCTCAAATTTACATGTAATTTTAATTTCTAATGTTGCATCTTCTTTGTAAAAATCTTCCTGCTCCACTCTATACCAGTTCATATCTGTAGTTCCAAGAACTAGTTTTATTGCATCCATGATTGCTGATTTTCCAGAATCATTTTCTCCAACAAGAACATTTAAACCTTTTTTGAAAGTAATACTATGCTCATTTCCATCAAAACATCTAAAATTCTTTATTTGCAACAATGAAAGATACATATTCCTCAACTATCCTTTCTTTTGTTATCCGATTACACCTTATCTTCGTTTTATAGTTTTACAACACTTACAATACTTTCCAGTATCCTGCCTTTTTTGAACCAACCCGCTCTATATACCCATTTTCTCTTAAAAATGATATATTGTTTTCTACTGCTGTTTCACTCACCCCTAATATATTATGAAGTTCTGCAGTTGTAATGTTCGGGTTGTCCCTCATTTCCGAAATAATTTTTTGCCTTCTGAAATTTAAAGGTTTCTTATCCCCAACCTTTTTCCCAACTTTATTCCCAACCTTATTTATTCTCTCAAATGGGATAGTAACAACAATGGAATTCTCCCTAAATGAAAATGCATCTTTTCCATACATTTCCGTAATTTTAGGGACTCCTCGACCAGATTTCTCACTTATATGCAATTGAAGAAATATCTCGGATAATTTTTCATTTACAGGGATTGATTCTCCTAAGAAAAATCCCTCCATGGTCTGTGCCGGAGCAAGTGTTCCCCTTGATAGTATCTCTATTCTGTCGGAAAATACCGAAATCATAGGTTCATTTCCTTCCACCCATTTATTGTGCAGGACGGCATTAATGACAGCCTCACGAAATGCCTTGTTATCAAATAACGGAACCTCCTTTCGTTCAACGACCCTGTCTGTCTCATCCGCCTGAATCAGATTCAATACATCTCCATAACGCAACAACTCATCCAAACTGTATAATAAACAGTCATTTCCAAATTCACGTACAGAGAAAAGATTAGAGCCTTTTGTTTCTCCATCAAAAATAGATACACGAAGCGGAAAATGAGAATTATCCGACAGAAGCTGCGCTAATATATTAAACTCGCCTTCTTCTGTTTTTAGCCCCAGATTCTTAATAAACGTCTTTTGATTTAGAACAATACCTTTGGAACCGTAATATCCAAAGAGTTTTTGAAATGTAAGTTCCTGGTATTTTGCCGGTACTGTTTCTATCGTTTCGGTTCTTCCATCCAGTATTTTGAAAAGTTCAATTTCTCTCTTAGGGTAATCTTTCATATTACATTTTGATGATCCTATCCTTAAAAACCTCTTTTCTTTAAATGCCGTAGGAATCTCGGTTGCCGCAGGAATTACCAAACCAACGACTCTCTTTCCATAAATTTCTGTTTCTTCAAAACTAAAATTTATGCTTGGTGACAGATTTCTCGCAAGATAATTCTGATACGGTTCCTTGTTATATTCACAATACTGGTTAAATGTTGTTCCTACAATTTCATGGGTTGTATCATTTACACCCCAAATGAAATACGCATATTTTTTATAATGAAAAGCCGCCGCATTTGACAGGGCAGATACATATTCGCCTAATGCCTCAGGCTGAAACCAGTTTTCCTTAAATTCAAACCATTCCTGTTCATCACTTAAGGCACATAAATCCAAAACAATTTGTTTAATATCCATTAGTATGCTCCTTTACCCAACTTTTATTCCCAACCAAATTCATTATATCATGTTGGGAATAAAGTTGGGAATAAAAATAAAAAATTTCAAATTATCTTATAAGGTTTCTTCTTTTCCCTTTGCCTTTAGTGGCATAGGCTTTTCTGTATCTCCTCCAGCAACCTTTGCTTTCATCACCTCCAGCTTCGCCTTCAGGGACACTCTTTCTGCAGGTGCATCTGCATACTGTCTGATGCCCTTATCCTGCCCTGTACCCACTGTTTTCTCTGCAAGCGGAATATTCTTCGCCGGACGGTCTGCGACCTCTTTTTCGTTCTTTGGAGCTTCCAGCTCATCATCCATATCAATTCCGTCATTACCCTTTTCATCCATGTTAAGCAGGGCATTCAATGCTGACAGACGCTCTAACTTCTCTGCAAGCTCTGCTTCCTGTGCAAAGGGCTTGGTTACTTCCACCTTTGCGGTTTCTAGCTGATGCTCCACAGTTTCAAGTTTTGTCTGTGCTTCCATAAGCTGCTTTTTGCAGTTTTATTCCTTTTGCATCGTGATTCTCATAACTGTGGTCAGCTCCGGCAAGTGCATGGGTACTGCCGCCTGTTCCATATTCATTTTTTAAGAAATTAGCTGCTTCTTTGCTGTCATGCCCTTCCTTAAAATAATCATAAATACGGAAAGACCCATGAGAAAAACCGCTCCCCCTGCCAAGCCTGTGGTCAATCTCATCCTGCGTGATAAAACCCTCGTGCTTAATTTTCACATGTTCAGCAGCCGGAAATGTCAGCTTGTCTACCAGAAGGTTGTCGAGTTCAGCACGAAGTTCCTCTTTGGGCATAACAGAACGGAAACGCAGTCTTTTTTCTCCGGTCTCAAGCTGATGCAGGGCATGATCCATGTGGGCAGCTATCCTCTCTACCTCTTCCGGTGTAGAAAGAAGTTCCACCAGTCTTGCATGGGCATCCGGGTAATTGCCCGCCTTTAATTCCAATTCTTCTGGCATTTCTCCCATACCATCACGGAAAAAGAAAAATAAACGGTTTGCACTCCTGCCACGCTCCACCTCATCCACAAGATAAGCTTCATTTGCTCCCATATAGGTGCCATTCTCTACCTGCCTACGGATATTCTGCTCAATATCTTTCCATTCCATCGTAAGTATGGGTTGTTCCGTTGCTGATGTACCGTATCCAACACGCATACCGCCTTCATCAAACCATACGGCTATCTGCTTTCTGTCAAACTCAAAGCCTTTTCCGGTGGTTCCATACTCTTTTTTCAGAAAGGCAGTCATTTCCTCCGGTGTCTTTCTCTGTTGGTACTTGGCATAAATACGCTTGCGGCTGTCATCCCTGCCCCCGCCGCTTCTTAAAATATCATCAATCTGTTGCTCTGGCAGTACAAAACCTGCCGGCATAACACTTTTTTCTTCTGCCTGCTTCATGGCAATGTTGCCGACCTGCTCCGAAAACATGGTAAAAAGGTCAAGCTGTTTGAACATACCGTCTGTATCAATCTGCTCTGCCACTTCCCCCGGAAGTAAATAGACACCATCCTCGATATAAGAATTGACCCAGTATCTTGCATCTTCCCATGACAACCTGCTCTCTGCTTCACGGGTCAGATAATTGCCTTTCCACATGGTAAGCCCATCCTCATCAGCTCGAAACCCGGCTCTCACATCCCCAATATACAGCTCTGTAAATTCCTCCATACGGAAAGAATTTTTCAGATACTCCGTCTGTAAAACCGCATCCTACTCTGACTGGAAATATCCCGCAATCTCCGGTCTTTTATGGATAAGGTGATTATCAAAACATAAGATTCCCTTTTGAAGCTCTGTGAAATCTTCGGTTTTATCCGAAAAAGAACCGGATAATGAATTGCTGTCACTATCCGGCTCCTGCATGGTAATATTAGCTTGTTCCTTACTGCTTAAATGTAGATCAGTTCTGTCAGCACGATTTCCTCCGCTGAGTGTCTGATGTTGTTCATCTTCGCTACCCAGCCCATCTGATCGGCTGCTTTCAGTTCCTCGTTCACTCCTTCCGACTTCGCCATCTGTCCGGTCAGAAGTTCCATTCTCTGTTCTGCCTGCTCCTGTACCTGCAGACAATGTGCTTTCAGCTCCCCTGTCAGAATCATTTCCTGATAAATCCCTCTCCTGTGCTCCTTCAGAAAGTTCTTCCTCATCAGTCCGTACTTGGTCAGTGCCTATTCCGGCTCCTCGTTCGCTGTCAGGTTCGGAATCAGATAATCCCCGTTCTTTTCGTATGTCAGTTTCATTGGCAATGCCCTCCATTTCTGTATGATTTTCAGTTTCCTTTGGTTTTTCTATTGTTGTTTTGCTTTCACGCTTTAAAGCATTACATTCTGCTTCTGGTGCATTTGCAAGTCCTTTTTCAACATTTTCTTCATGGCTTCCAATATGCTCCCCAGCCGCTTTTTCTCTTGCCTTATTTGAGGCATTCTGCCTTGCAATCTGGCGTTCGTATGCCCCTATCGTCCTTCCTATTTCCATAAGCAGGGGCTTACACATTTCCGTAGTTGCATTTCCAATGACAGCTAATGACTTTGTATTATTAAATTCGTGGATATATTCAAAATTCATATCATCTTTCCACAAATCCATATCGGCACCGCATCGGGATAGCAGGGTAAAGGAAATACTGGAAGCCAGCGTTTCCCTCAACCTGATTCCAAGATTCAGTCCATCCAAATCATCAAGGAAACTTCCCTCTTTCACATAGTTTAGCTCCGGTAAAAGTTCCTCATAATAATCCTGGGCAATCCTGTCAGCTATCTCCATAATCCTCTCTTCAAAAGGCATATTTACATCGGTTGCACCATAAGTCTTTTCAAGCTGTGCAAGCACAGGAGCCTTATGTTCCTCCTTAAGTTCCCACAGATAAGGATCACGCCCGATTCTTCTTGCCTTATGCACATCAGATACATCAAAGACATATTTTAATCTCGGACGTTCGCTGTCTGTATCAATCAGGGCAATTCCCTTCGCTCCACGATTGACCCAGCAATTCATCTTTTCATTCCACGGTTCCAGCGAAGCACAAGCTGTAGCATCCTGTCTTTGGGCGTATATTAACATCTGCTCGTTAAAGGGATATTTATACAGCCTTGCAGCCGTGGTCAGATAATGTTTCCAATTTTCTTCACTCTGTGCCACATTACGTGCAGTGTATTCTGCTAGAGCAGAAATCGTTTGATATTTTGTCATCTTATACCTCCGTAATTTTATATATATTTACAAAATAAAAAGTGGCTATGGTTCATTCATAATCCATTGCCACCAGTAACGGTAATACTTATTCAATTTTTGTATGCTCCTTTCTGTTTTTTCCAAATTTATATATAAGAAAAGCACCTAAGATTTTTCTCCTAAGTGCCTTAACGTAGACATTTTATTATTACTCTTTCACATATAAATCATATACTGTAATATTTATCGTTAATTTATCTTTTGAATATAGAACTGACTCAACATTTTTATCTTTTGTTTCTTGCATTGTCTCCTTATTCATTATAGAATCAGCATCTTCACTCTCGACAAATTAGAATTGATATGGAGATTATATACTCTTAAATCTTTCTAGAATTGATTCCTGCTCCGCCATATCCATTATACTTATGATATATAATTTCTCTTTTTTTTCTTTTTTATCTGATATATTAACCTGATATGTTAATTTGTTTATTTCTCTTTCTTTATATTCCGTTATCTTTCTTTTTGTGTATTCTTCGATAATCACCTTGTGTTGAAGTATTTTATCATAATACGTATAATTGGATAACATACAAAATGCTATTAATACAAGGTTCGGAAATATTGTAAAATATAATCCATTTTCTTCTGTTAATACATTCCATAAATTATTATATAAGGTAAAAATTACAACAAATCCACCCCCTATTGCTAATAAGAAACTAAAAATAGCTCTATATCTATTGTTTAACTTTGAATATTGAATTACATAATATGGTTGTTCCCCATATGTTTCAATACTTTCTTTTTGAATATGATATGTCATGAATTCTTTATATTTCTCGTTTATCTTCTTCTCACAATCTATTATGTTCTGACCTAATTTTATTGCAAAAAATTTTATTTCACTATGTTCAAGCTCTCCTAATACCAAATACAATATATTAAAAAGTCCTACTAAAATCTGTACCGCAAGTATAATATAATTGGTTTTTCTTGCATGACACCATATATAAGGAATAATACCACAAACACAAACTAATACATTTAATGCTGCTATTTGTTTTATCTTTCTATTATACTTATTACAAAACAAATCATACCTTACATATCTACCTTCAATATTAATTTCGACAGATTCTGAAATACTATTACTAGGTAATGTAATGTTATCTATTTTATCTATTCTTAATAATTGTTCTGCTTTTCTTTGAATTTTGTATTGTTGTAATTTACGTATTTTCAGATAACTATATAAAATCAAAGAATTTATGCAATATGTACTATATTCTGTTCCAAATTTAGAAATATCAAATTTTATTGAATCTTGTTGAATTACCATTCCGTCGATAAAACTTTTCACATATGTTAACGTAATAATCGTTAGTCCTATTATCGTTAATAATATTAAATGTGTCTTATCCCTATGTTTCTCAATCCATTTTTTCATCTAGCTATTCTCCTGAATAAAATCCCGTTTTGCCAAATCCATAAAATAAAAAAATCTCTCTACCGCCAATAATAACACAAAAACAAGTTGATGTATATTTTTTCATCAATATATACATCAACTCATTTAATAAATATACTTCGTCTGCAGTCGACGTACCCTAAAGTGCTTCCTTATGTATAAAGTGGCTAAATCACCGCTTCTTTCTTTTTATCTGCTGTCGGCTGTTTCCTGTCAGCATCCATCTTCATCACATCATTTTTCTTTTCTGCAAGTCTCTCTTTTAGTGAAGGACGTTCTTTCTTCTCATCACGCTTTTCCTCTTTCTGTTTGGCACGTTCTCCTGCACGGTCACTGCGGAACAGCTCATGTTCTTTTGCATCATATTCATACACATGATACCTTCTGATTGTTGCAAATATATTATTTCTTTCCATAACTGTCTTTGTTCGCTTAAATACAGGCTTTTTCCCACGCAAGTCCATATAAACATTATTTAGAATCGTCTTTCCGGCGTACTGCTTGAAATCACCTATCCGCAACAAATACGATAAAACCTCTAGCAATTTCTCCTTTGATGTTATCTCCTGATACGAATAATCTCCAAATTCAATATGATCCAGCTTTAAAGGGCAGCTCCCCTTCGCTATCTCACGCTCCATTACCCTGTTAATATCTCTCATTGATTCCATCTATATATCTCTCCTTCCCGCTTCTGGAGATCGTGTCCAAAAGCACAAAAAAAGCAGCTACAAGTATTTCACTCATAACTGCCCTAACGCTGTTACCTGATTATTCTATTCCTGCCGTTTTTGCAAATCCGGCTTTTCTATTCATAAGTTCCTCTTGTTTCTCCTTTGGCAGACACCGGAATATCTCATGATATCCCATTCCTGCCATCGGAGTTCCTTTTGCCAGAAGAAAAGCTGCGTGTCAAGCCATTCCTCCCACAAGTTTTCAAACATGCTCCGGCTATCCGTAAATGTAATTGCATCTTCAAAACCTTGCGGTGGTCTATAATACTGTAACTTGACAAAACCGTATCTTCCAGCATCCACAACAAGTATATTTTCAATCTCATACATCTCTGCAAAAGCATCTGCAACTTTTCTGCATTTCTCCCTTTCACCGTCTGTAATGTATTTTTCTTTCACAATTAACCGTCCTCCTGTTTCAAAACCACACTACCTGCATCTATATCCTCATTCTTCAAAAAATCTTTATGGTCTTTACCATTTGCATATTTTATGGTGCATACACGCATCATATTATTATAAGTTCCCTGCAATTAAAATACAAGGTAGGAAAGGAGTTGCCTGTATGATTAAATACGATCCCCTTTGGCAAACGCTCAAAGCTAAAAACATCAGTCAGTACCAGCTCATTAAAGATTATGGCATTGACAAAGCACAGCTTCAGCGGCTCCGGCAAAATATGGTAGTAAAGACCATTATTCTGAAAAGGCTATGTCAGATACTTGACTGCCGGATTGAAGATATTATGGAATATGTTCCAGATGACAAGTAGAGGTATTGTTCATGATTGATTGACAATGCCTTTTTTGTTGCTCTTTTTTCTTTTACACCTTTGGACATTGTGTCCAGAAGTGTCCTGCCATTACTTTTATTATCTCCGTAAATATAACGATAATCCTCACAAGAACAATAATACCACCAATCAGACCTCCAACGATACAATTCAGTGCCAGTATTCCCATACTTCCTGCAATTCCAAAATTCTTCGGCACAAGGAACATACACATTTTTCTGATACCATAAGGACATCCTACCAAAATCCAATAAATGAAATAATCAAACCCATCTGCTTTATTGCAAACCGGATAACAGGTAATCATCCACAGAACAAGAACACACAGCGGAATAATTATTTTAAACAATGCCTTTTTCATGCCAGCCACCTCCATACATATCATGCTGCACCTCCTGCTGATAATAATGGTTCATCGTTGATGGGGCATTATAAAGAGCAGTAACCATATATGCCTTGATATTGGTTATTTTCGTATTTGTATCATGCATACAGCCAATCACATACTCCAGATGTCCACTGTTCAGCTTCAGAAATTTAGATTTTACAAGCTCATAGGGATAATCCTCGCCTGCTATCCGGATCGTTGTACGTTTTACACATACAACCTCACAGATAACCTCAAAGAGCTCCTCATACAAAACCTTGTTCTGCCAGTCATCGTACTTCATGTGATGCTCATATTCGATGTTATCCTTAATCAGTTCTATGTATGCATTGACATCATCCATCAAATCAATCCTTTTTTCCGACTTACTCTCATTACCAGATTGATTGATAGGATTGGTATAACTCATATCAATATAACTCTGGTTAGTTTGATTATAGTTAGTATAAATAGGGTCTGCTTTATGAACTTCTGCAAGTTCACTTTCTGAACCTCTTGAAGTCTGCATTGTGAACTTCTGGTGTTCTAAATCCTGAACCTCTTGAAGTTCAATTTCTGAACTTCTAGAAGTATACATATTAGACTTCTTGAGGTTCAGTTTTTGAACTTCTATGGATTTATCAGCATTATCGGTCTTTTCCTCTGTCTTTGCATCAGTAATTGTAGAAAAATTCTTCACATAAATTATGTCCGGCTTTCCAAGTCCACGTCGTTTCTTTTCAATCAGACCGATTCCGTTTTCGGTATCAAGCTCTTTCATAATCTTAACGCAGGTTGCCTTTGCACATCCCAAATCTTCCATAATAGCATCCACCGTATAAATAATGTACGCCCTGTTTTCATCATCCAGCCAGCCGTTTTTCATGGATAATGACATCCTGTCAAAAATCAGCCCATAGAGGAGCTTAGCATCACTGCTAAGCCCCTTAAATCTCTCATCTTTAATCAAAAGCCGGGGAACACGATAAAAAGAGAACTGCTCTGCTTCAATTCCGTAGTAATAATCAAAGTTTATTGTATCGCCCACTTTACCGTGCCTCCTTTACTGCTTATTCTGCCATTCTTCCAATAGCTGATAGATAATGTTTTCTATATCCTCACTGGAATAATCCTCCGTAAAATATCTGCTGATTTTATCAGCCTTAATTGTAACTTTTCTTTCCTTTGGCTTTTCCTCCGCCAATATCAGTCTTACCATTGGCAGAGTCAGCTCACAGTTTTTCCCATATTCCTTTAGCTTTGATGATTGGGTAGTCGAGATAGCTGCACCCGTTTCTTCAAGAATGACCTGCACCCATTCCTGTGCCTGCTCTGTCAGAAAAGATATGTCAGCACCCTGTACCAGACCGATTTTTTTCTTATCAACCATATCCAGCAATTCATCTGACAGACGAGCAAGCCATATATAACGCTGAACCGTCTTGCCACTCTCTCCGGCAGCTTCTCCCACTTCATCAAGACTGCTTCCATTTCCTTTTTTGCCCTGATGCTTCATGGCTTCATACTTCATGGAATAGGCTCTTGCTTTTTCACTTGGGAGAATATCTTCCCTCTGGATATTGGTGTCCACCATAATCACTGTAGCTTCATCATCATTGTAATCTCTGATAAACATAGGCATGGTGGAAAGACCTGCAAGCTCACAGCCATGTTTTCTGCGGTGTCCGGCGATTATCTCATAACCGCCCTCTGCCCTTGGTCTTGCAATACCGGGCATAAGCACACCATAGTTTCTGATGCTCTCCACTGTTTCCTGCATCTTTTAATCATCCAACACTTTAAAAGGGTGTCCTTTGAACTCATAAAGCTCAGATAAAGGTATCTCCTGCACCTGATCGGTGCCCGCTGTCATATCAGAAGCACCGAATAAATCATCAAAACTGTTTAGCTTTACCTTTGCTGCACTTCCTGTCTTACTCATTGCCAAGCACCTCCTCCGTCAAAGACTGATAGGCACTTGCCACTTTTCCCTTCGGATCATGCTGATAGATGCTGACACCCTCTGCCGAAATCTCCGCAGCTCTTACGGAAATCGGAATACTATTCTCAAATATCCTTACTTTGCTTCCATAATTCTCAATCAGTAATGCACTGATGTCCTTTGCATAATTTGTCCTGCTGTCAACCATGGTCAACAATATGCCCTCAATAGACAGCTTCGGGTTAATCTGTCGTTTCACCTTACCAATGGTCTTGATAAGCTGTTCCAACCCCTTCACTGGCAGATATGCCGCCTGTACCGGAATTAAGATACTGTCTGCACAGGCAAATGCATTTATGGTTATCATGCCAAGTGAAGGCATAAAATCAATCAGGATATAATCATATCTCTCTTTCACCTGCTCTATGTAGGAACGCATCACAAGCTCTCTGCTCATGACATTTACCAAGGATACCTCCAGACCGGATAATTCGATATTGCCAGGCATAAGGTCAATTCCTTCCTCATGCCTTAAAATCCCGTAATCATCTTCCATTTCCACATCATTGATGATATTCGCCATCACAGTCGCAAGAGTTTCCTCCAGCTTGTCCGGCTCTGTAAATCCTAAACTTGCAGTCAAACTGCCCTGTGCGTCCGCATCTATCAGCAGAACCCTCTTTCCCTGCTTTGCTAATCCTATTCCTAAATTACTTGTTGTGGTGGTCTTTCCTACTCCACCTTTCTGATTTGCGATTGCTATTACTTTACACATGATAAATTCTCCTTTGCTTTCTACTGATTTTCTTTTACATTACTTTTTCTGACTTCCACATACGCTCTGTGGTATTTCTTTGTCCCTTTATTCGGGTATAAATCTGAAAACTCTGTTACTTCAATCTTGGGATTTCTCTGCAAAATCTTCCCAAACCATTTAATATCATTCTTTGTTCCCATCAATCGAACTTTTAACATCAATCTGCTCCTCCAAACAGGGCATACAGTTTCCGGTTATAGGTTGCATATTCCGGATACCGGATTTGTATTGCCTGCCAAAAATATGGTGCATAGGCACAGCAGAACAATTCTTCCACCGTATACTGCCTACACTCATTGATCTGTTCCTCTGCGTCCTTGTAATCATCCACGCTTGGTGTACTGTTGCAGTACAGATTAAACGCCATTCTGACTAATTTGACGCTTCCGCTGGTCTGCCAGCCTTCCTGTAAACATTCTGTCTTTACACAGCCTGTCTTAAAATCATAAATGCGATTTGCATTTCTTCTGGTATCATCGTTAATGCCAAGGCAATAGCAAAGTGCCTTGTGGTACACATCCTGATACCGTACCTCTTTCAATTTCTCATAGTAGAATTTCTCATGTGCTTCGCTAATAAAAATAATGCTCTCTGCGCCTAACGCTGTATTGTTCATGTTCTGAACCTCCTTTTTTAAATAAAAAGGACTCTACTAATTGTTTTTCACAACTAATAAAGTCCTAAGTTTCATATTCATTTCTAAATTCGTGCTAGGGATTTCTTACTAATTTTTGTTCTTAGTAAATTCTTAGTAAATTGCTCCCTCAGAGTCCAAAACATACTATAAATTCAAGGTTTTCAGCGTTTTCGGAAAATACTGCCGTGGCAGATGAATAAAACCCTAATCATAAATTTCTCCTGTTCTGAAATGCCCTGTATTGCCGTGTTTTGCGTTGATTTATCGACTTTTCCTGGCATCGTATTTTTATTTTCTAAAACTACACTTTTTGCAAAATAATGCAAAACGGAGCAAACGGATGCCTTGTGTAGTAGTCAAATCGCAGTCAGCTAAGGGGGGCAGACTACGGATGGAGGTGTGCATTATTTATAATTTTAATGTTAATCCTCGTTGTCTAATTTCAACTGATTTTCGTAACCATATAATATCTCCCTTATATCTACTCTACTCCAACAAAAATGGCCTCCCTTACTACTATTATTTAAAGGATAATGAATTCCGTCACACTTCCCAAGCAAAGTTAAATCCTTTGGACGATTTCTCCTCGAGCTCTCATAAATATGCATTTGGTATCTATTACCTGTTTTTCCTATATGAAAGCATACTCTTTTCGATGTACGAAGAGCATCTATACTTTCGGGTTTATCTTTAGTTAAGAAAAAGTATACATCTGCTACTTCATCAGCCACTCCATTTACATTCCAATCCCTCAAATATATTTTATTCACATAAAACAAAGCATACCAACCAAGATATTTTTCATAACTCTCTATTTTCTCTTTAATTTGAAAAAAATATACATCTCCCTCTTCCCATCCCAAGACATATGGTTTATGAACAGGAATTTTTTTATATTCCGGCATCGTCTCTTCTAACTGCACTTTCAACTTGTCCAATACCTTACTTCTCTCATACCTAATTCTTTCTGTTTGCCAACGTTGCGATACTCTATCTTCTTCTATCAACTGAAGTGCTATTGTTTTTATTTTCTCTGTCAATCTTCCCTTTTTCCACAACGTATCTGCCAGACCAAAATAAAAATCATATTTGCAGTCGATATCCTCCATGTCCTCCTGATATTCTGATAATATTTCCTTCAGAGCAACTTCATCACTTTTCCCCGACTTAAGTTTTGCAATATAATCTTCTTTCACATCTGCACTTATGTCATTTTGATAAATGCCTACTCCCCATGTTCCCATCAAATCTCTCCTTAACAAAATATTTTTTGTTTTCAATTTACATTATATCGGCCAAGGCATATTTTTACCAGTCAAAAAGGCACCCAAGCTATATGCCTGAGTGCCACCAGTTTCCACCAATATTCTATTATCAAATCACCTTGAACATATTCTGTTTCAAAGGCTTATCATCCTTGTCCGAAATCCCCATCTCTTTTCTTGCATTTTCCAACCCCTGCATCTTCTGAAGTTCTTTCTCCGCATCCTCAAGTCCAACATGGGTGTAAACATTAAGTGTCACGGCAATATCCGAATGCCCCATGAGGTACTGCAATGTCTTAGGATTCATGCCAGATTTCGCCATGTGACGGACGGCTCGCAATGCTATCAACTTTTTAATTCAAATAAGCACCTCCAAAGCTTTATGTTTCTTTTTCAAACTTGCTGGCGGCGAACAGCATTTTATGCTGTTTGCGGACGGCAAGTCCACAGGGGATAGCCGCTTTAGCGGCGCAAGGGGGTGTAGCCACCTTGGCGGAACGAAGTGACGAAACATTCCCTTTTTGTGTAAAACATGGTTTTTGCCTGTTTGTTTTAAATAATCTTTCAATCCTTTCCATAAAATGTCATTGACTGTCTCTGTCAGATTCTTCTCTGCTAGTATTCATAGGTCGAACTTTTTTAATTTGCTCATCTTTTTCGTATTTCTCAACACTCACTATCTAAGTTCAAGGGAATTGGAAATATAAAAATGGAAATCTTGTTCCTTGCAGTATTCTTTTATTTTTTGAATCAGTTTTTGATTAGTTGTATATTCCAACAGATACACTTCCACCCCATCCGCCTTGCACGTTTCCAAATATTTGCAGAAATAATCTCTCGTCTCGCTCGTTTGTTCACGAAAAGTTCCGCTATCAAAATCAATACTGCTCCATACTGATTCCTGATTTACACCTGTCATAATCTGATCAATCGCCCCATAGCGTTCCCTATATTCCGCCACATAAGTATCTCCACCGTTGATGATGACCGCTTTTCCAAACGTCATTATATTTTGTAGAATCGCTGTAATGCCTTCAAAAATACTCTCGTGCGGATCGTAATAATATACATCACAATTATCTATAAAGAATCCGTCAACACCTTTTTCATATAGTTCCTGAGAAAGCTGTCCTATAAACTTCTGCCAGTCTGGGTTTGCTACATCTACCCATTCTTCTTCCTCCCAGTGCTCATACTCACCGATTGCCAGTTCCGCATAGGTTGTATAGTACTCCCTGAAGTTTTCAATCGACCCAATATTTAGATATGTATATACGACTGTTCCATTTTGATGGAGCAATTCAATATCCCTTTTTGTAAAATACTGTGCATCAATTACAATCGTTTCATACATTTTAAATCGTTCCAAAGATGAGGCGTCCGCATTTAAAAACACCCCATAATCGTTTTTCTCAAATTCCTTTGCTTGATTGGCTTTCACAAAAAAACATACACCAATAAACATTAGAACAAATAATACAGCCAAGGCTACTGGTTGTTTGGTCCTCTTCCTGCACAATGCCTCCCACACCCTTTCGGTAATTCTCGTTTTTTCCTCATGACTATCACATTTTACACATTGATGATTATGTTTTCCCAGATTTGTTGCTCAATTTGCATTCAAATTATACCCTAAAACTTGTGAACAGTTCTACCGTCATTTCTCTCATTGCTACTTTTTGTGGGCTGTCTTTTCTTATTGCCATAAAAATAACCTCCAAACTGAGTAATTTTATCTTACATCAGTTTGGAGGTTTTCCGCCATATTCTGCCCTGTGTTGCCCCATTCTGCAAAGGTATGCATTATCAATACATGCCCACCTCTACGATGCTTAGCAATCTGTTATTACTTGTCTGTCATTACTTGTCTGTCATTACTTGTTAGTTATAAATGTGTTATATATTGCCTTTATGGCTGTCTCAAAATCACTGTTATTTACTCCGATTATGATATTCAGCTCTGATGAACCCTGGTCTATCATCTTTATGTTGATGCCTTCCTTTGCAAGTGCGCTGAACAACTTGCCTGCTGTACCACTTGCTGACTTCATTCCACGGCCTACAACAGCTATAAGCGCAAGTCCTGACTCAATCTCAACTGAATCCGGCTCTGCAAGTCTATGGATGGCAGATATAACTCTCTGCTCCTTGTGTACGAATTCATCAGCATGAACTACGATAGTCATCGTGTCAATACCTGATGGCATATGCTCAAATGAGATATCATTCTCCTCAAATGCCTGAAGCACCTTTCTTCCAAATCCTATCTCTGAATTCATCATAGCCTTCGTAATAAATATTGTGCAGAAATCCTTCTTACCTGCAATACCTGTTACAACATAATCCTGCTTCTGGCAGGTACTCTCAACTATCCAGGTTCCTGCGTCCTCAGGCGCATTTGTGTTGCGGATATTGATCGGGATACCACAGTGGCGTACAGGAAATATCGCATCCTCATGGAGAACTGATGCACCCATGTATGAAAGCTCACGAAGCTCTCTGTAAGTAATATATTTGATTGGCTTTGGATCTGGGACAATACGTGGGTCAGCTACAAGGAAGCCTGAGACATCTGTCCAGTTCTCATATACATCGGCTCTGCTTGCCTGTGCGACGATCGAGCCCGTTACATCTGAACCGCCTCTGGAAAATGTCTTTACCTTGCCATCCTTGCCAAGTCCATAGAATCCTGGGACAACCGCATGCTGTGCCTTGGCAAGTCTCTCACCAAGTACCTTCTCCGTCTTATAGCTATTGAGATTGCCCTCTGCATTGAAAAAGATAACCTCTGCAGCATCTATAAACTCAAAGCCAAGATATGCAGCCATAATCTTACCATTGAGGAACTCTCCTCTTGATGCCACATAGTCCAATGTGCACATCGGAGCTGGATTTGCAAGATCCTCCAGCTGCTTTGTAATCTCCTCAAAATCCTTATCAAGGGAAAAATCCTTAATCTCAAGGCCTGTGATGATCTCATCATATCTGGCCTTGATCGCCTTCACTTCCTCGGTGAAATCATTCCCTGCCTTCGCAGTTTCATACACATGAAGGAGCATATCTGTTACCTTTGTATCATCTGAAAATCTCTTTCCAGGTGCAGAAGGAACAACGTATACACGGCTCTCATCTGATGTGATGATTGCTCCAACCTTTTTAAACTGCTCTGCACTTGCCAATGAACTTCCGCCAAATTTTACTACCTTTTTCATAATTCCACTATTTCCTTTGCCATATTCTTATTTGAATGTCTTTCTTCTTAAGATTCGCTGGCGAATCTTGCCGCAAGCTGCCAGTCAGCTCTGCTCACATATATCATATCAGCGGCTCAGCAATCCTCACGGAGTGTATATCTCTGTCGAAGATAGAGTCCAGACTGAGATATAAAACATAAAAATACACATGCATTTTAAACGTCTTTTTGCAATATAGCAAGAGAATTTTAATTTTTGCTATTAAAAAAGGGCAGGCACTCCAATGCGCCCGCCCCTCTGGTATGCAGTCTTCACCACGTGATCTAATAATAAACTATTTTGAAATTTCTTCCTTAACCTGAGCAACCCACTCATCAACCGTACCATACCAGTCGATCATTTCCTGAAGCTTTTCTTCCTCAACATCATCATCGCTCTCTAAGATCTGTTTATGCTCATTGAGCACACCGGCCATGTCGACCATTGTATCAACCAAATCCTGATCATAAGCCTGTGGATTTTCGTTGATAATGTTTGCAACCTCATTAAAAGATGTACTTGTCTTATTGAACGCATCAATCGCAGGCTGCTTATCTGCACCGCCGCATGCCACCAGAGACATTCCCATCATCATGGTCATTATGAGAACCATCAGTTTTTTCATTGTCTTTTTCATAATAATATCCTCCTCTTTATTGCAATCACATAATCTGAGTATATTTTATTATGTATTTGCAATCAGTGAGGTCTAAATGCACGAATCGTACCAAAAATGTATCGAATCGACACTCTTTTACAATGACAGTCTGAGCGTAAACTTGCCATCCTTTTCCACAAAGCTGAAAACCCCGCCGTAACGCTGCACGATCGCACATATGCTCTGAACGCCTATACCATGTCCTTCCATATCAGACACAGGTATTCCATTTTGAAACTTTATGGGAGCTTTACAGTCATTTACCACCTGTAAAAAAAGGTGTTTATTTCTTTCATAAAAATTCACATCAATCTCGCATGATCTTCCCTCTGCAGCCAAAGGCACACATGCATGCAAGGCATTTTCCAAGGCATTAGACAAGAGCACACACAGATCACTTTCCGACACAGTAAGATCTGCGGGAATCGCACATTGTATCTTTATTTCAATTTCTTTCTTCCTGGCTCTACCCGCAAATGAAGATAGGATCAGATTCACTGCCTCATTTTCACAGTATATTTGGACCTTCTGCGCCTCAATCTCCTTACATATTCCCGATATATAAGCCTGCGCCTGTTCAACTTCACCATTTTCTATACATGTAGACACATACTGCAGGTGATGACGCATATCATGGCGATACTGTCTGGTCAATGTCTGCGACTCGCGCAGACTGCTGATTTCCCTCACCGCCTGACTTAACTGCAGATCCAGATTATTCCGGATCAGCTTCATCTCATTCTGCATCTGTTCCTTTTTGGAGTTATATAAGAGAAAGGCCAGATATGCAACACAGCATACAAAAGGCATAAATTCCGCTACAACGTAACTGCCACTCAAAAGAAGGTTCGTATACACTATTGTAAAATAGTCAAATAAATAATATAGCGCCGGTATGATTCCAAACTGCCATTGCTCCCTGAGACTTTTATCTGACAATCCTCTGACTGCAGGTGACACAAAATGAAGCAGAAGCAGCAATGCAGGGATTGTAACCACAAGTTCTGTAATATCCTGCATCATCTGCCTTCCCGAAAATGCAGCAACTGTGGCAAGTGCAACCCATCTTCTAAGTTCGCAGCACAAGTATGCCGCCTGTACAGAAAAAACAGACCACAGCAATTTTCCTGTCAACATCCAGAGAACAATGACCAATGGAAGATGCACCGCCAACGGATAAATATGTCTTACAAAATCAGCGCCCTTGCTGAAATATAATATGCTCTGTATCAGCGGGAGTAAAACCATGCATCCTATGAAAATGAGTTTTCTTTTCCTAGTGGACAGCGCATTACAAAAAGACGCTGATAATATTCCCCCAAAAAAGCTCACAGCCATATTGTTAAGAAGCGAAATATATAGGCTCATATCATTACCTGCCTGTTCTGGAACGCATATTCAAGGAATGCATCCTTTACTTCATTGTATTTTCCCCGTGGAACCGGTATTTCTGCAAGACTAGACATGGTAATCCCCCTAAATGTTATGTTTTGCACATATTCCAGATTTACCAGATAAGAACGGTGAGGTCTGTGAAAAAAAGGATACATGGAAAGCTGCTTTACAAGCTCATCCATGCTGCCGGCGCTTTCCAGTACTTTTCCTGTATTCAGGTGAAATATAAGGGTGCGGTGAATGACTTCGCAATATTCCAGGGCTTTTATATCTATACGGGTGATTCCACTCTTACATCGCAGAATGAGGCTGGTCTCCGCCTCCTTTTTACAGGCTGCAAGCACAGAATCAAGCAAACGGAAAAAGCTCTCTGCCCAGATGGGCTTTAATTGATAATAGTATGCGCCTATAACGTAAGACTGCACCGCAAACTCAGAGGACGAAGTGACAAATATGATCTTGACGTTTTTATCGTATTTTCGTATCTCCGTTGCCGCTTCAATTCCATTCTCTCCCGGCATCAAGACATCCATAAACAGGATATCATATCTGTTTCCCTTCTCTATTTCCGCCACCAGGTCAAAAGGATGATTAAAAATATTGTATTCTATTTTGCAGTCTCTCTCCGCACAATACTGTTCCATAAGCCTTTGCATCTCAGCAAGCACAGAAACATCATCATCACAAAACGCAATTTTTGCCATAATCCCCTTTATGCCTCCTTGGCGCCAAATATTTTCTCCAGCACTCATTATCGCATATTTTTCACAATTCGACAACAAAGGGGGATATTGCATTGAGAATTAATGCGACGCCGTTTTTTGCCACAAAAAACCCCGCTGCAGAGTATTTCTGCTTCGGGGTTTTGCGGTTATCTGTTGACCGGTTCAGATAACACCATTACTTGATTTTCGCGCTGACAAGCTTGCTGCTATCAGAAGCCACAACAGCCTTTCCAGCCTTCTTGTTGGCAACAACCTTGAAGTAGTATGTCTTGCCGCTTGAAAGCTTTTTGATGACTGCGCTGTTTTTGATAACAGTGAGCTTTTTGAAGCCGCTGTTTTTCTTTGTGCTGTAATATACCGTATAGCTGTTTGCACTCTTAACCTTTGTCCAACTGACGGTTGCCATTTTATTTCCTGCTTTGACCCTGACCGACGTCGGCGCAGAAAGCTTTGTTGCGGTCAGAAGCTCCTTTGAAACGAGAGAAAGAACCTTTTTGCCATCAATCTTCTTATAGGCTTTGACAACAATCTTGTACTCCGTACCCTTTGAAAGCTTTTTAAATGTGTGTGAGAGCTTCGTTGTATCAGCTCTATTGACAAGCTTTTTGCCCTTGTAAATGTATACTCTGTATCCGCTTACACCGGCAGCCTTTTTCCATGAAGCCGTGATTGAGTTTGTGGTCTGCTTAACGCTGATCGTGCTCGTCGCGGCGGGAAGAATGTTGAAGCTCAGCTTTTTGCTGCCGCTGTAATTGCCCTTGAAGGTAACGGTTACTGTTGCCTTGCCGATATTTTTGTTTTTGCTGTAAGCAACGGTGTAATCTGTTCCATTCTTAAGCGTTTTTTTGTTTGCATCCTTAACGATGACCGAAGGCTTCTGAACCTTTCCGTTATATGTATACGCCGACTTTTTCAGCGAAACTGACTTAATTCTCGCTATCGAAATTGTTGGTTCTATCGTACTGCAAACAGTGCACTTCTTGGTAATCTTGCCATTTGAGGTAAGAGTAGCCTTGACAACAGACTTGGAGTACTTATGACCGAGAGCCTTGACTTTGGTCTGAGCGACTATAACGGTGTTACAAACTGAACAGTGCTTACCTTTGGTGAGACCTGTCTTTGTGCAGGTTGCTTTAATTTCGTTATCTATAACCGCATTATGTTCCTTACAGGATATGTTAACTATGCAGTCTTGACTTTCTGAATTAGTTATATACGGTGTAACATCGTAGGTTTTGTCTTTTTCAAGTCTGACTTCGGTAACTTTGCCTTTATCGTTACTAGAGACGAATTCACTAAGCTTGTTATTCTCAACAAGGTTTACTTCTGTTCCCTGAATATTTCCGCTGCCGAGATTTGACGAAGTTATGGTGATAAGATAAACCTTCGTTTCCGTCGGAGTAAAGAAGTAAGCGGTTATGTTTTTACAGGAATTGTCACCGTAACCTATTTTGGTCGGGTTAACATATTGCTTGCAGCTTTGGCAGTATGTGCCATTACATACAAGGCTCTGGTGCTGCTTCGGAATGACTTTCTGAATTGCATACTCACAGCCTGTGTGTTTGCAGTGTCTGGATTCCCTTCCATCTTTGTCGCAGGTTGCCGGCCAGTCAACCGTATAGGTGTCGCTCAAATCGTGTCCAAGTGCTGGCAGTTCGGTGTAACCCTCATAATATTTGCAGCCGAAGCACTCATAGCCGACCGTTCTTCCCTTTCTGATGCATGTTGCATCTTTAGCAGCGAGAGTTCTGCCAAACTGATGCTCCTGGAAGCTTTCAAGAGCATCACACTTTTTACAGTACTTGTAGTGACCAAGAAGTGATGTCCTTTCCTCTAATTCAGGCTCAGAATCGTGACAGGAGGAGATAATTTCTATATCCGCATCCAACTTAACAAAGTCAGGCCAGGTATTGTATACCCTGGTACCGTTGTGCATAATAACATAGTTCGGCTTGTCCAGAGATTGTGATAGAACTATGTCATAGAAATGAGGAGGCTGGCCACCGTAATAGATTGAATTTACATTTCCCTTTTGTCCAATATAACAGCCGCCAAGCCTTACTTTTCTGCTGGATGGGGTGTTTTGGAAATATATTGTGCTGAACGGCTGTTCATTAAGAAGCTGATTTGAAATTACTTCTATTTCTGAGTTTCCTGTTATTGTAACATTGCCCTGCGGCTCCGGTCCGTATGAATATATACAAGACGGGACGCGTGCATTATTCTGAATAAGAGTACCGGTGATATAGAGATTGTTTATATCATAGAAGGAAATAACGTGGTGCCTGTTCTTATCGTTTATATAAGTGTCACTTCCGGATTGTGCTGTAAGAGTGAGATTATAGTTGATAAACTTCCCTGCTTTTCCAAGAATATTCACATCTGCGTTTGGGTTATTCACAGCGATCATTGAAGTTTCGTTGGCTGTTGAGTTAAAGATTATCTGTCCGCCGGACTGGGTTGTGGTAATTGTGAAGTCGGTGTTTGCCTTGGAACCCGAAAAAACCACAAACAGATCCCTTGTCTCCTCGTCTGAACGAATATCAGTTGTAACTTTCAAGGTTTTTCCGTTCAAGTCAAGGGTGATTTTTCCGGGATAGCTAACTGTGATTTCGGAATACCACTCCTGCTCATCCTGATAGCTCCAATCGCTCGGAACTTGCTCTTCGTAATCTATGTTATTTTTGAGAACAACAAGCTTATCGGGTGGATTTGTCTCGTTTGAGGTGGCTTCAAGAGCTTTTTCTAGCTCAGCAAAGTTGGTTACATAGGTTGTGTTTTCGTCAACCGAATGATTGTCCGCTGCCGAAACAGTGAATACTGATGCCCCGAGCATCAGTATGACTAATGTTACGACAGTCAAAAGTTTTTTCTTTTTGTTCATAGGTTTCCCTCCTTTTAAAATTAATAATATGTAAATGTTTCCCTTCCCTACCCTAATCGGCATTGCAGGATTTTAACAGGATTCAGATTTTTATTTTCCACTTTTCGCTATCTCCGTGAAGGCTATAACCACAATAAGAACAGCATCCGTTTTCATCTGGCAAGAATGTTGCTCCGCAGCTCGGACATTCCTTTTCAACAAAAAATTCACCGTCAGACTTTCTTTTTTCTGGATATCTAGCCCTTTGCATGGTCAGTTTCTTTTTGAATTTTTTTGTAAACGGTTTCTTATTTTCAGGAAGAAAGGTTTTTGTTCCATAAACTTCAGACTTAACCGTTGTTATTTCATCTGTGTTAGAGACTTTTAAAAGCTTGATCGTGCCGATACTGAAATCAAGCAGATCATTGTCATTTTCGTTTTTGCTAAAGTATTCGTTTAAGCAGGATCTGAGGTAGTTCTCTGAATATCCTACGATCTTTTTCGCTAAATTGTCTTGTTTAACTTTTCCACAAATAATAGGTGTAACAATCGTTCCAAAAGCAAGAATCGCTGCACCGACGCCGGCTGCAAGGGAAATCTCCGTATCCTCGATCAAGTATATGCATGGAAAGACACTTAAGAAAAGTATGAAACCAGACAAAAGGAGCTGTAAAAATCTTTTCATATTTGTACTGATCGTTTCATAAATCTCAAACGATTCAGTCTGCCAATCGTAAAACTCGTTTCTTATAACGGCGCCGCAATATTCACAGGTAACCTGCTGACTGTTCAGCTTGACTCTTGCACCGCATGATGGGCAGGTTATTCTCAACATATCGTGATAATAGCTTTTCTTATTCTCTTTTTTGTCTGTGCGGCGAACGTGTCTCGACTGAAGTATTCGGAGATATGAATTTTTACGGTATATCTCATGCTGAACCCTGTTGCCTTGCATTGACTCGAAACGCTCCAGGGTGCTGCACTTCAAAACCGATTCCCGCCATTCTCTGCCATCATCGTTCCATGTTTCAAAGTTATTTTTAGGAATGGGAACAACATCCGTGACGTAAATTTTGCGGCATAGCTTATTCTTATTAAGTACGTCGATCTGACTGACGATTTTTTTTCGAAAAGCCAGGTCCATTCTTGCCGTAAGAAGCTTTTGATCCGCTTTTCCAAGCGGAATCAGTACTCTTTCAAATGCTTTTCTTATATCCTTTCGGATTTTCGAATCCTGTAGAGGAGTTTCCCTTTTTGCCAGCAATCTTTCCAGCTTAGCTTTTTTCAAATTCTTGGGAAGATATTCCGAAAAATCCATTACAAGTATACTTTTACCGATATAGAATGTACATAATATAGCAAAAGAGGCTGCAATGCACAGCGATACTGATAAATCCATAAAATCACCTCTGATTTATTCCTTGCTGACCACCTCATTTTCGTTCTTCTTTTTCCGTTTGTCTTTTACAATGTCACATATCATTATAACAACGAGGAAAAAGCCAAAGGGGATCGCCGCACAATAGAGAAGGAAATCAACGGGATTCCCCTCCGGGGAAAGCTTGTAATTTCCTTTTGTAGTTTTATAGACCTCTACTTTTATTGTATCGCCTTTTCTCAATTTATCGTATGTGTATCCTTTTGCGATATCTCTTGACCAAACACGCTCTTCGCATTTCCCTTTATAGGTTTTTCCGTCAATTTCATATGAAATCCTGAATTTATATGTTGTATAATCTACATCGCCATTGTCATCCTTACTATCGTGGGTTGAAAAGTCAACAATAACAGCGGAAACTTTCCGTATATCAGTTGAGGCTGCATATTCTTTCTTTTCAATTCTGCTTGTGACAATTCCGAATACACCCAAAACCATCGATGCTATGCCGGCGACCATAATAAATATGGTCATTTTGATGTGCTCTTTTCTTTTACTCATAACAAGTTCTCCTTTCGCAATCAGGACTGTGCCCGAAAGAGTTCAGGCACAGTTCCCAATTTTAAGCCATATTTGTCTAAAGGCTGTCAAGAAGTCCTGTCTATTTTTTTTGAATAGGATTTCCGTCTTTGTCAGTGAATTTGCCGGTAATGATCTTTATCAGATCAACAAGTACACCGATTCCAAAAACGCCGGCGGTAAAAAGATAGAGAATGCCTGATCCTACTTTGCCCACATAAAAACGGTGGCCACCAACTCCGCCGAGGAAAAGGCAGAGAAGAAGGGCTACAAGCCAATCCTTTTCCGTCTGTCCACTGCCGTTTACACCAACGGGTGCTACATAATCTTCAACCTGCTCGCCGTTGAGTATCTTTTTAACATTTTCGGTCACCTCATCAAGATACTCACCTCTTTGAATAGGAAGATTAGCTACTCCGCTTACACCTTTTTGAATTACGCTGTTTTTGTCAACTCGCATACCATTGACTGTTGTTGTGTTCTCCTGGATATTTGCCATGACTTTAATTTTGTTGCCATCCTTAACAAAGACCCAGACCGTAACGTCGAGGTTCGGTTCTTTCTCAAAGGAAATGCGCTTTCCAGGGATGCCCCCTTTGATTTTGAAAGGCATTTTAAAAGCCGAAGCATGTGTGTTAAGCTTTTCGTATACGTCTTCAATTGTAGTTGTATAAGAGAGTTCAAACTCTCTCGGGGCTGTTGCAGCTGCCATTGCTTTAATATCTACCATATTTTTCCCTCCTTTTTTATTTTATTATTCCGTGCTTTAACTCACACGGTAGATTACGGTCGTCCCTCAATTTCATCAATCTGGCCCGTATACTGTACGCTCATACCCATGCTTATGTAGTATTGCACCTCCTGAGACTCCAAAAGGATTTCCCTTGCTATTGCTACATTCTTATCCTCGGACTCACCGCTGCCGCCATAATCGGAATATATTGAAAAATCATAGTAATTTCCGTCAACAAGCTGCCCATCCATTCCTGACAGCATCGGGAATACCGAAAAAGAGTCGTTTCCTTTTTTAAAGCTCAGCGATACATTTGAATGTATTTCACTTTCATTGCAGCGCAGTAAAAAATAATCAATTCCATTTCCGTTGTAATTATAGAGTGTATTGTCGGTATTTACAGAATATTCACCATTATCAGTTATTTCCGCCCGATAAACAGACACACTGTATTTTGTATCGGCAATAACTACCGCATAAAGCTCCGCACCGCCTACATTTACAAGGGGCGCGCCGCAGAGAAAATCATATTTATCCGCATACTGACTGTCTTTTACGAAATTTATGATTTCTTCCTCATCAGCCTCGTAACCGACATAACCGATATAGGCAATCCCAACCGATTCTTTGTTATCAAGAATGGTGTTTTGAAGTTTTGATAAATCTGTGTCTTTTTGTACCGATGCTTCTGTGGTTGCTTCTATGGTCGCTTCTGTAGTTGCCTCTGTGGTTGCTTCTGTAGCCGCCTCTGTGGTTACTTCTGTAGTCGCCTCTGTGGTTGCTTCTGTGGTTGTGGCGGTTGTTTTATCTTCGGTCAGATTAGAATCCTCTGACGGTTTTGCCTCACATCCAGAAACCAAGGCTGGCATAATTAAAACCATCAACAGGGTCATAATGTATTTGTTATATTTCAACATTCATTGCTCCCCCTTTCTACTACAACTATAGTCTTACACATTTTATTGTACGGATTTTTTGAGGTCTGTCACTGGCACAAGTGCCAGTGACAGAAAAAACTATTTTCAAACTTTTTTGACTTTGGGACATAAAAACCCCTTGACCGTGTCAGTCAAGGGGTTCATTTACTCTATTCGTCTTTTAAAGTGGTCACCATGAGCTTGTTCTCAATAGCTGTCACAACCAACGCTTCTCGATTCTCAAATCTACCTTTTTCAACCATATCGTCTAAGTTCCAGCGCACACCGTTTTTGGAAATGCCCAGTTTATCGGCAATCTCCTGATATGTAAAGCCCTTTATGTATAAGCGGAGAATATCAAGCTGTCGGGGCGAGAATGTATCGGACATTGTGCCTTCCATTTCAATTGCAGGAGAGGTGTCAGGAAATACTTTTTCGCCTGCAAGGGTACGCCTTATCACACTTATCAGCTCCTCTGTGCCGTGGTCTTTATACCACAGACTGTCTGCTGCACCTGTCTTTGCTCGTTCCAATACCTGCGGGTCGACAAGTGAGGTTACAATTACTATTTTGATATTCGGAAAAGCCTTTTTTATACGTTTTGCGGCGGCAAGACCGGAGTGCTTGTGTTGTGTTTGTACATCCATAAGAATAAGTTGTATTGAGCTATTGCAGTTTCTCTCTGCCTCAAAAGCGTCACGATATACGCCGACAAGGCGAAAAATTTCGTTTGATTTCAGCCGCTCGGCAAAATGCTTTTGAATATATAAATCATCTTCAACCAGTATTGTATTTATCATATATCGTTCTCCTTTTATTGAACATCAGCTCATTAATAATCGTATTTGGCGAGAGCTGGTGCTGCATGTCAGGTTTTCATATAAAACTTGACGCATCCTTTGGAATGATAAGCAGCAATTCAAATCGTGGTTTATATACAGTGTGCATTTCTCCACCGGCAGATTCTATGCTGTGGCGAATCGACGAGAGTCCGCTGCCCTCCTTAATAGGGCCCGACGGTGCAGCGCCATTGTTCGTTATCGTAATATCAAACACATCCTTTCGCCCATTTACGCTGATATATACCTCATTGCCTCCGGCATGCCTGACACAATTTGTTACACATTCTTTTGCAGCGACAACGGTAAGCTCTTCGGCAAGTGAATCGGCCGGAAGGCATCCATCCATCATCACCGTTACACCGAGGATTTCCGCTGTCTGAACAACCTCTTCCATCGTTCCGCTGGCTGTCACTCGATCACTTGTAAGCACTGCGGTTGCTTCCTGTAAAGCCTCAAGCTTTTTGTCAGTGTTTTCGTCGCTTTCCATTATATCACGAATTGTCAGCAAGCTTCTTCCGATTGTGTCATGAATATGTATTTTCAGGTCAAGAATTTCTTTTTCTTTTATATCATCGGCCATTCGTTCATACATTTTTTGGAGCTTTCGATTGACCTCTTTCAGCTCATTGTTAATAGCAGTTTGACGAACGTTGCCATTATAAAGTTCAGTGACATTATGCGCTGTCATTTGAAGCCAGTTTTCATCATTGTCAACGGTTATATTCTGCTTGCGGAATTGCCAAACTGTCTTATCGGGCAGTATGTAACAATCTCCGTTAGCGATAATACTTTTATCGGGGTGCTCCAACGCTTTTTCAAGATCGTCGGTAATCTGAAACTCATGCCCGCTCAGTGCAAACGACAGACGGCGCATACGGTCATTGCAAAGGACAATACGCCCGTTCGGATCGGCAAAGCACACCCCCATAGGCAGCTTGTCTGTGGCATCTTTAACGGAAAATGGAGATAGCATGTTCTTTCGGCGGCGATACTCTCTCGTCATAGCAAAGGCAAAATGAACAACAACAACGAAAATTACTGTAATGAAAATCAGCCAGGGCGCATCTAATAAAAACGCATCCTTGCCATTGAACGGATCCCCCTGTGTTACCGAGAACAAAAGCGTAAGCAAAAACGCAAAAATCACAAGACTCGGTAAATTATCATGCAATTTTGAACGATGCGAAAGTTGATATATAAAAAGTCCCAATTCAAGCACAGCTTCCACAAACAGCAGAAGTGGTATTAAGGTCTGCAAAAAGACCGGAAGTGAAGAAAAGGCACTCATACGGCGGCACCTCCTTCAATAATAAATACAAGATGCTGGTATCCTGCGTCATCGTCCATTTCATAAAGAACGTTACCTTTATTTAAAAAAATAGACAGGTCGGCTTCGCAGCAGACATTCAGCGACAGTCGCAATCCGTTTATATTTGCGAGGCTTATCTGCACACTTGTTAAATTTTCAAGATCTGCTTCTATTACTTCCTCATAAAAATCTAATATCGCAGCAGCGTTTTTGTCCGAAATCATGGAAAGTTCATTGTCCACATACAGAGTATTGCGTACATTTAAAAGCTTTAATGTCTGTAACGATTCGGAAAAAGCTCTCTCAAGCTCGCTGACGGCAACCTCATAATCTTTATCAGCAAGCAGTGTCAGGTGCTTACGGCGTTTGATATAACTGCATAAAACGGCAATCTCGGCAAGAAGCATTTTGACTCTGTCTGTATCAGATTTTGAGATTCGGCGGTATTCCTGTGTCAATGCCGAAATGCGGTTAATCTGTTTTTGTGTTGCCGACTGCAATAGATCGTACAGTCGGTTTTGTTCCTCCACCTTGCGGCGTTTCGACTCCCGCCTGTATTCATAGCGAAGAATCTCATTTCTTTCGGCAAGTTCTTCCGCAAGACATTCTGATTCTTCCTTAATGGCAAGCAGCGCCGACACATCCTCTGTCCATACCGCATAACCGCCGCCGATGGGCATAGTATGTACGGTCAGCCCACCGTCTACTGTGACAGGAGCTTTCTCGGCTTTTCTCATTGTTTCTTTTGATATAGGTTCAATATTCAACGCTGCATAGCGAATGTTGAAGTCTCTGTCAGTAATTTCTGCCGATGTGCCGACAGATGAGGCAAAAAGATCTGCGTAACGGCTGTTTGAATGAATATATCCGCAAGCAATGCAAGCCTCGAAACCGAGCATATACATAAGACTTTGAAATGCCGTAACGTCACCGAATAAATGTTTCAGCCATGGCGTACCAACATAGTTCAATGCAAGATAAGCCAGCGATATCGCAAATGGAATTACGGGCAAATAACGATGCTTACCGTTCTTTAACCTGCATTTAAAGAGCATAAAAATAAGTGCTGCTACGGCACAAAACACCTGCCATACGATCACGGCAAAATAGCACACACCGTAGCCATGATCTGCATCAGACCAGACATCCGCATCTTTAGGGAATGTGAAAACTAATTGATGTAGATCATTCGTAAGCACTAGAATAAGCAAAACTCCCGAAACGGCAGACAATAGCCAGACAGATTTTGGCAGTTTATATTCATCGGGCTTGCCCAGAGACATTGCGATCAGCAGTGCAAGCATGGGTACAAACAGCATTGGCAGATAGAATAGATACCACTGGTATCTTATTGCAGCCGGCTGCCAGAATATAAAGTATTTTGCTGAGCGAAAGGTAAACCACAAAATCAAAAGCACCGAAACGCCTACCAGATATTGTCCAACCTGTTTCTGCACGATACGTTGGCGGATTGAAATTCCCCAGGCGGCATAAAGCCCGATATAAATGAAACTACGCAGATAAGAAAACAGAGTAGGATAGAAACTTCCTCTTCCAATAAGTCGAAAAGAATATGCCAAAATTACGGCAAACAAGATCAGACTCATAGGAAGCAAAGGTTCTTTGTGGAGTTTTTTGTGAAGATCTTTATGAAGTATGTTGAAGATATACGATCTACTCCCCATGCCTCTTCACCTCAATCCTGCCTCTTCCACTCTCCTTAACATCATAGAGGGCGTTATCCGCCTCCTCATACATCTCGTTGAATGTCAGTTCAGTTCTTGCGATCACCGCACCCATGGAGATTCCTGTTCCTCCCTCTGTGGCCTTCACAGTCAGGTTCACCTTGTCAAATATCTGCTGAGCACGTTCCTTTATCACGTCATCAGACACACTCTTGTTGAAGAACAGCATGGCTGCAAATTCATCACCGCCCATACGGCATGCATGGTCATCACCGCGGAGTGCCGCCTGCAGTGTCTGTGCCACAAGGACAAGATATTTGTCGCCATTGTGATGTCCGTAGGTGTCGTTGTACTGCTTGAATCTGTCTACATCCATCATGATCATCACCGCTGTGTGCGTACACTCAAGAAGTCTCTGCTCCATGTCACTTCTAAATGCCGCATGGTTCAAAAGTCCTGTGAGGGGATCTGTACGATAGGTATTCTCCCAGTTTCTGAGTCTCACATCCGCCTTATTCTGCTCCGCATCTGTCAGCATCTTCAAAGCATATGTACTTGATACATCCACTATTACTATTTCTCCTCTGTCTTTCTGAAGTGCCGAATCATAAAACATTCTTCCAGTACATAATACATATATATCCCTGCCATCCTTCCTATGTATCTTGTGTTCCTGAAATACAAATGTGCTCTTTGCCAGATTCGCATTTACCTGACAGAGATATTCTGTTTTATCCTCGTCCGGTATAAGGTCGATCTGGGTTATGATATTATTCTCTATGTCCTCCTTGCTGTAACCCGTAAGCTCCTCAAAATTATCGTCTACAGATATGATCCTCCAGTTTTCATCCACCAGATATCTGCTATATTTGACTGTATGTACACGAAACGCATCCTTGCCATATTCAGTAAAATCCACCATCTGTCTGCGCGCCATAATCCGGATCTCTGTCTGTTCGTCGTCTGTGCTGGCGCCATCACCATCAGCGTCCGCCAGACCATCTCCTGGGGCAGTTCGATCCCCAACATTCTCTCCATTACCATCTGCACCGACACCACCATCAGCAGCCCCTTGCTTTGAGTCAGCTGCCAGCGAATCCGCATACTTCTCTGATACAAGCCTTATAAACTCCGAAACTATATATGGATCAAACTGGCTGCCCGCGCAGCTCTTTAATTCTTCTATCGCTTTTGATATCGGCATACCCTTTCTGTAAGGTCTGTCATTGATCATTGCGTCAAATGCATCGACCACCGCGATCACACGTGACAGAACCGGTATGCTTTCACGGCTCAGTCCATCCGGATATCCATTTCCATCCCATCTCTCATGATGATGCCTTATCTCCTCCGCGATCTGTCTGAGTTCTGTGTTGCTCATGGCGATCTCATAACCCTTCTCAACGTGGGAACGCATGATCTTCCATTCCTCATCCGTGAGTTTTCCCGGTTTGTTAAGTATCTCCATAGGAACTCCTACCTTCCCTATGTCATGGAGCAGACAGAGCAGCGCCAGCTTGCTCTGCTGGATATCTGACAGCTCTATTCGTCTGCCAAGCTCAGCCCCCATCTCCCGTGTACGACGCACATGCTGTTCCGTATCGCTGTCGCACTCCTCAAGAGCCCTTATGAGTGATGTCAGCATATCTGAGTGCGATGATTCACTGTCCACAAGCTTTTTTGTCTTCATGGCTGTTGCCGCATCAATGATTGCAGCGACTATGCTCTGTCCATCATCCGCAGCCACCCCCACTGCATACTGTATACTTCCATCATACTGTTCTTTGACCTTTTCGACACATGCAACCATCTCTTCCTCACTGCTGTGACTGCAAAGTGCTATCAGGTGCGCATCAATACCCCTGACATAATATGTTCTCTCCGGAAAGTTCTTTCTCATGATGCCCGCAAGTGCATTTATCCTCTGGTCACCCGCCTGATTACCACGAGTGCTGTTGATCACAGACAATCCGTTGATATCGCATATTGCCACTCCAACCGGAAACGTAAAATGGTCCACCTCTTCCATGGCAAGTCTCTGAAAGCTATCCCATTTCTGAAATCCTGTAAGCATATCCGTCTCCAGAGATATATCAGAAAATACAAACATCTGACCAAGTCTGCGGCCTTCCTTGTTGTCAAGCCTTCTGATATCGCACCTTAAAGGTCTGTCTCCATCATCACCTTTTATATAGCACTGCAGAGAAAAACTGTCGTCATCAGCTGCAAGATCAACGGACAGATCATACGTCTCAAGAAACTGCTGCAGATTCTCACATTTGCAGAGGAGTTCCTTTCCAAGGAAATCATCCGCCCTGTCATTGTGCAGGATCAAATGATTGTCATAATCAAACAAAACTATTCCCTGACCTATATTCTCGAATATGTTTGTCTTTAGTTTGTTGAGCATTCCATGGGTTGAATAATTAAAGCAGCTCCAATACAGAATATATGATGTAAGACTGTAGCCACAGATGGAATAATCCAGAAGTTTGTATACCTCAGCTCCCGGAACGTAGAGAAATATTGCATTTATCCCGACAAGCGCAAGAAGTCCCAGGATGACACTGCTGTACTGCAAACGATATTCATGTGGGATCTTGCAAAGTTTCTTTACAAGTAGTATGAGTACTACACACACAAGCGCATATGAAAAAACCAGATGCATATCATACAGCGGTTTCATATCATAGCTGTATTTTGCTATCACGGTGTCCCTTCTGACATACCCTATCGCTATATTTTTGAATGGGTTTATGGCAAATATTACAAGCTCATACAGACAGTAAAAAAAGCATACACCTATCGCCGCTCTTCCCCACTTTGAAAAACGTCCTTCTGTAAAATAAACAATAAATATGAGCAGACATACCAGCATATAATCGATGCTTACGAAATATATACTCGACATGACGGACATGGCCATATACGAATCGCTTATAATACTGATAAGATAACTGACATCAACTATAGCTGCTCCTATGCAGGCAAGCCCCAGAAACCTTCCCGTCGTCTTATTCTTTTTTATGGATTTCATACCCAGTATAATATCTGTAGCGGCTATTATGATCGACGAAAAGACATATGTCTTCAAAACGACTTCATTCATACTCATTCCTCCTGAAGCGCAGCAAAATATGGTTATATTTTACTACGTATCAAGATATGGGGCAATGTGGAAATTTTATCTATTCTCTCCCTTTTGAACATAAATTTCACTTGGTCTGACGGAATTCAAATATTGAACACACCTGTATTTGATGATAAAATCTACTATATTTATTGAATTTGGAGAACTAAGATGCAGAAAAAAATCGCTCTAATAAATGATGTTACAGGATTCGGAAGATGTTCCATCGCTGTCATGGCGCCGATAGTGTCCGCCATGAAGATCCAGGCTGTCACTGTGCCAACAGCAATACTATCTACACATACACAGTTTCCTATATTTTACTTTGATGACTACACACCCAAAATGCGGGATTACATCCAGACCTACAAAGATCTGGAGCTGCAGTTCGATGCCATATCAACAGGATTTCTCGGTTCTGAGGAACAGGTTGATATAGTTATCGACTTTATCAAATACTTTAAAAACGAGAAGAATTTTGTTATCGTCGATCCAGTCATGGGTGACTACGGCAAGCTGTACCCAACCTATACCGCATCTATGTGCAGCAAGATGAAGGAGCTTGTAAAATATGCCGACATTATCACTCCTAATCTGACGGAGCTTTGCACCCTCCTTGATCTTCCATATCCGGAGCACACTGTGACCGTGAACGAGCTAAGGCAAATGTGCATGACCCTGGCGGAGCAGGGACCGGAACATATCGTTGTGACAGGAATACATTTCAATAAGACTCAGATAGCCAACTTCATCTACAACAAGGATGAGGATTTCCAGATGGTCATGGTTGACAGGATCGGCGGCGACAGGAGCGGCACCGGAGATGTGATCGCAGCCATCATTGCGGGTATGTATCTGAACGGACACAGCGTCTATGAGTCCGTGAAAAAGGCCGCTTCATATGTATCAAAGTGCATAAGCTACTGCGTTGAGAACAATGTTCCGGAGAACTGGGGATTGTGCTTTGAGATGTACATGAAGGATCTGACTGAGGAATAACTTAAACGATTGGAGATTCAACTATGGTTTTATACACTGTAACCGGAAAAGTCGGTGAGGAAGGTTACCTCGACATTGCAAAGAGCGGGGATCTCACAGGCAAAAATATATATGTAAACATGACAAACAAATGTCCATGCAGCTGTGTGTTCTGCCTGAGGCAGACAAAAAAGCAGCAGGAGAACAATACTCTCTGGCTGAAGGATGGCGAGCCTTCTATAGAGGAGGTTCTGGAACTTTTCTCAAAGTATGACCTGAATATCATAAATGAACTTGTATTTTGTGGATTTGGCGAGCCTCTTGAGAGACTTGAAGATGTGTGCGCGGTGATCGATTCACTGAAAAACACATATCCCAATCTCAAAGTCCGTCTCAACACCATCGGACTTGCCAATCTTATATATGGGAGAGATGTCACACCAGAGCTTGATGGCCGATTCGACACTGTATCAATATCCCTGAACGCCCCTGATGAAAATGAATTTCTTGAACTGACCAGATCACGCTATGGGATCCAGTCCTACGCGGCCATCAAGGATTTTGCCGTTCTTGCCAAAAGGTACGTGCCACACGTTGTCATGACAGTTGTTGACAAGGTCATGCCCGAGGATAAGATCAAGCGATGCCGCCAGATATGCAAGGATTTAGGCGTGACTTTGAGGGTTCGCCCATTTGAAAATTAACCGCATTTTACAGTGACACTTACAAAGGAGGTACCGCTATGTTTCAATCTCTAGAGTTAAAACACCCAAGATTTTATCAGATATTCCGCCTGTTCATCGTCGTATTTGCATCTATACTATACGCATGGAATCTCCGATGCTTTGCCAAGACCGCAGGACTGTTTCCAAGCGGGTTCTCCGGAGCATCCCTGCTTCTCCAGAACATTGGAATAAAATTTCTGCACATAAGCGTGCCTTTTGCAGTATTCAACATTGGACTGAATATGTTTCCCACATACATATCATACAAATATATCGGCAAAAGATTTACCCTCTATTCGATCATAGTCATTCTTCTGTCGAGTATATTTGTGGATATTCTGCCATCATATGTATTCACTGACGACATAATGCTTGTAAGCCTGTTCGGCGGTCTCATCAACGGACTCGCCATCAGCCTGTGCCTGAACGTTGGAACCAGCACCGGGGGAACTGATTTCATAAGCATATTCCTGTCCCACCAGAAGGGTATAGATGCGTGGAACTACATACTGCTCGGAAACATCGTGATGCTGATCGCCGCCGGTGCACTGTTCGGCTGGTCAAAGGCTCTGTACTCCATCATCTACCAGTTCTGCAGCACGCAGGTGATCCAGCTTCTGTATAAGAGATATAAGAAAGAAACGTTGTTCATCATCTCCGACAAATCAAATGAGATCTACCACGCCATCAGCGACCTGACTCACCATGACGCTACTCTGTTCAAGGGTGTCGGATGTTACGAGGAGAAGGAGAAAACCCTCATCTACTCCGTCATCAACTCGGAAGCGAAGCGTGAGCTCATACCGATGATCCGTGGGATCGATGAGCACGCATTTATCAACGTGGTCAAGACCGAGGAGCTGGACGGTAGATTCCATGATATTCCGCACGACTGATGATCAATGAACTGCCACTTGTATCCGAACGATCATAATACCTTTACGAAATGAACGCACAATAAACATTCCTATCACCAAATACATATCTCTTATAAGTTGGCCTTATACAGCGTACCGCGTCTCTTCATCCACACAAATGCGCTCACACATATAACTATCGAGATAAGTGATCCCGCAGGAGCCGCAAATCCCATAGGAAACAATGTATCAGGATATTGGATCGATGCCAGATATGAGCCCGGAATCCTTGCACATACTATGGCTATCATGTTGTGTATAAATCCTATGTAGGATTTGCCATATGCACAGAAATATCCGGTGAAGCTGAAATGGATTCCGGCAAATACGCAGTCCACAATATAACTGCTTATATACTGGACACCCATGGTCACAACCACCTTGTTCTTGCTGAACAATCCCACGAGCTCAGGTGCAAATAATTCAACAACAGCTATGGCAATGACTCCATAAGCCACTATAATCCCCAGTGCGTATCTCAGGATCTGCTCCGCCCTGTCGTGCTTTCCCGCTCCTATATTCTGGGCGGCAAGCGCAGACACGGTCGCCAGCATGGAGGATGGAACTATGAATATAAAGCTTATCATCTTCTCAACAACCCCCACCGCCGCGGCATCATTTACACCACGGTTGTTGGCTATGACCGTTATCACAATGAAAGCGATCTGTATGCATCCGTCCTGAACAGCCACCGGGAGACCGATCTTCACTATCTCGCCGAGCACGGTTTTTCTCGGAACAAAGTCATTTCTCGTGAGCTTCAGCCCTGTATTCATCCTCTTTATTGCGGCAAATGATATGATGACACTGAACGTCTGAGCCAGCGTTGTTCCAAGTGCTGCGCCAAGAGGGCCCATGCCACAGACACCTATAAATATATAATCAAGTGCAATATTAAGGCCGCATGCAACCGCGATGAAGTACATAGGACTCTTAGAATCGCCAAGTCCCCTGAATATGGAACTTATCACGTTGTATGCTGTTATAAATGGAATTCCTATGAAGCATACTATCAGATAATCCGTGATTCCTTTGACAGCCTCCTCCGGGGTATCCATAACTGCAACTATTGGATTTATAAAAATGAGCAGCATTACTGTAAGCAATACTGATATTATCATGAAGATGGTGACTGTATTTCCTATGGCCGCCTGTGCATCCTGAAGCTTCTTCGCCCCCACTGCTTTTCCTATGACAACAGTTGTTCCCATGGCAAGTCCCACCAGAATAACCGTGAGCATGTGCATGACCTGGGAGCCATTTGCCACCGCTGTGGTGGCTCCGGCATCATTGCCACAGAACTGCCCTATGATGAACAGATCCGCCATCCCGTATAGAGTCTGTAGAAAATAAGATAATAGATAAGGCAGTGCAAAGTACGCCATCGTCTTTGGCACACTGCCGGTCGTAAGGTTCTTTTCCATTGATTTGTATGGCCTCGTCTTTCATGTTGATGTGGACGGAGGGCGTCCGTTACCTCCGTCCCCACATGATATTAAACCTTACAACAATTGTAATGTCAACACATCAACTCTACCAAGGATACTGACCCTTCTTGGCATATGGCAGGAGTTTTCCGTCAAACTTGATGATGACTCTGTGGTTGCCCTCGGCATCCTCAGTCACATCCACGTCTAGGCCAAAATCGATGGCACTCATGATGGCATTTCCGCCCTGCTCGTGGATTATGTCCTTGATGGCAGGGCCATATGTATCAATGACCTCATGAAGTCTGTAGAGAATAGGATCCGTGTTGCCTTTATATGGGTGCTCTGCGAGAAATGCCGTGGCTGACTTATCTATTCCCAGTGCTTCTGCAAGCTTATCGCAATATTCTTCAGGCACATACTGCTGTCCCTCAAATGCTGATGCGAGCCATACTTTATTCACACCTATTTTCTCTGCCAGCGCCTCATATGTGAGTCCGCTTGCCTTTTTTGCTGCCTTCATAGCGTCAAGTTCATCTGCGTGCTGCAATCTGATAAGATAATCTGCATTGTTCATCGGTGTCATAATATCATCCTCCTCAAAAATCTGTACGGATATAAAATCCATCATAAAAAAATAGAGGCACTGCAAGATTCTGCAGTACCTCTTTGTACATCTGAGCTAATAATAGTCCTCTATCCCCAATATTGCAATACACAATATTGTTTATTTTAATTTAATTCTTCAAATATCTATGCCAATCTGAACATTGTCATTCTCTTAATCACATACTTATCATGCAACTATTATGGACATAAGATAGAATGGTGTTGTACCCACACACTCATCATCAAGAACCGTTATCTCAAGTGTGTGTTTCTTCTTCTCATCGTGATGAAGCACAGGCTCTATATACAGACAATCACCCCAGTCCTCATCAAAATTGCCATCCAATAAAACCGGATGCTCAACATCTCCATCAAGCACAGCCTGAGCCCTGACAGCAGGTCTTGATATTGTCTTTCTGTACTGTATTCCTATGCAGTTGCCCTCAAGTTCAAATGTTATGCTATCACCGGCATTTTCTCCGATCCATCCATTCTTGAAATGATCAAGGTGTCCCATCTTCTCATGAGTATCAGCCCTGAACCCTGAAAGCTTAGGACATATCTCGCGTATGGTAAGCCTCTTTGCATACTCATAAGCATTTGCGGTCACAGGTGCCGGAAGTACACATGAGCAGGCTGATTCGTCCTGGATATCATTCTCTGTGTCCGCGCCAGCATCTGCGGCATCCGTATTTGAGTCATCAGTCAAATTCTCATCTTGTATGAGATCATCCATAATTCTCTCAAGAAACTTTGTTATCTCACCGGCTACCAGACCATGTCCCTTATCATTTGGATGAAGTCCATCCGGGGTTATGTCGATCCTGTTATAATCTCCCGCCTTCATCCGCCTGTATATGGTGTCGTGCACGCTCACATGTGGCACTCCATAGTGATCTGCAAGTCTGTTGTGAATATCCTGGGTGCTTACACCCGTGTCGTAGAAAACGTTATTGAGCACCACCACCGCCGGTCTTGATGACCAGCAAAGCAATTTTCTCAGCACACCTTCAAAGGTCTCTTCACAGTATATGTTATCCACATCATTTACACTGAAATCCACAACCACAAAGTCCGGCTGGTACATGAGCACATCAGTCACAGCCCTGGACACACCATAGTATGAGTCTGTGCCGCCTATTCCGCCATTCACATAATTGAACTTTGCCTGTGGAAATGTATCACACCACCACTTGTATACCCTGTATGCATAAGTATTTTCATGCTCCGTCGCCAGACTTCCCTGCGTTATCGAACCGCCAAGGAAACCTATTGTAAGTTCCTGTCCACTCTGGGCGCGCTGTATAACTGATTTTATTCTTTCAAGATCATAATTTTCCATGGTTCATCCTCCATATTTGAACATCAGCTCATTAATAATCCTATCTTACCTCTAAGTTAGGATATAATTTAATTCCACCCCTCAATTTCGAGACCTTCTATATATTCGGTCAGCTCCGTTGCCATCTCACACGCCTCCGGTATCCTCAAATGTCCTGGCGTGCCGCATCCGTTTCTTCCATATACATAATGAGTTATCATTTTATCATTCATAGTGTCAACCACTTCATCTATAGCCTTGTCCCATGAACAGTCGTGACAGAGAAGTGTGGTACAGCAGATTATGTGTGCATCCGGATATGTCTTCCTGAGTTTTCCCAGAAATTTCATGTAATGGTCACGCCACGTTTCCGCCTGCCTGCCGTTATAGTCATCTTTCATAAAATCATACGGATGGTTGTCATTCTGTCCTATAGCAACTATAACAACCTGAGGTGTGTACTGGGAGAAATCCCACTGTGTCACCGGACCAAATGTAGGGTTGTAGTGAACCTTATCCCACACACTTTCCATGCCAATCTGATTCGGCTCTTGGAACCATCCTATCCTGTCCATGAGAGCTATCCCTCCCTGGGCTATGTCATGAATCTGTGCTTTCAGCTTTCTTGCAGTAATCCACGCATACGAATACCAGCTGTTTGAATAACCACCATTGTGTACTGGGTCTTCCTTTCCAACGCAGTCGACAGCCTCCGATACCTCGCCCGCTGACACCGAGTCTCCATACACCTCTATTCGCCTGCCTGACAGCGGTTTCAAAGGAAGAAGTCTCTCCCCATCTCCGATCTCATACTCAAGTATTGTTACCTCATGGCATGCATCCTGTCTCTTGAAGAACAGTACACAATGTTCATTTGTATCGTTATCCGGAACAACTATATCAAGTTCCGTAATTCCCTCTTTATTTAAAAGATAACTTCTCTGCGACTGATCGATTATACATCCAAGATAATTGTCCCAATAGTTATTCCTGTTGGACACCTTTATCTTAAGAGTATTGCCCGTAAATTTCATCTCCGCAGATGTACAAGGATATACCCACACCGGCTTCTCCGCATCTGTCCAGTCAATACGTCCTGTATACCTGATCATAACATCATTTGGCTTGATCTTCATAATATTGTCTCCTGTCATTCCATTTGTTCTATATACATTATACATTTCTGTTTTCATATTAGTTAAGCTCTACCTAATAGTCAAACTTAATTTAGTTAAATATTAATTATTTTTTAATCACTTTAAACAAAATATGATTGAGAAGGTAGTTTCATATCTATAACACACCCCCATATACGTCTATTGATTATTTTTAACTGCAGTTCTATTATATGAAAGTAAACTATTCAATACATTTTGTAAGGAATGAAATCTATGAAAAGAGTAAACTTTGAAAATGGAAAGATAACTCAAAATATACTCGGTGTGGCCATGCCTATGCTAGTGGCTCAGCTCATAAGTCTTCTGTACAACGTGATCGACCGGATCTACATAGCAAGAATACCTGATGTGGGCACCGCTGCTCTCGGCGGAGTCGGTCTCTGTTTCCCGATCACCATCATAATCACTGCCTTCAGCAATCTGTTTGGCAGTGGCGGTTCCCCTCTGTTCTCAATCAGAAGAGGGATGGGGGATGATAAAACCGCAGATACCATAATGAATACAGCCTTCACTATGTTATGTGGTGCTGCCATTATTCTCATGGCTGTCGGTATGATATTTGCAAGACCGCTGTTGGTCCTGTTCGGAGCATCGGAAAGCGCACTCACATATGCGTACCCATATATGATGATATATCTGCTTGGCACTCTGCCATCCATGGTATCAACAGGCATGAACCCATTCATCAATGCACAGGGATATTCTGTAACAGGTATGCTGACAGTGGCCGTCGGTGCTGCCGCCAACTGTATTCTCGATCCCGTATTTATATTTGTCCTACATCTCGGCGTCAGAGGTGCGGCCATAGCCACCGTGATATCGCAGATCATGTCTGCCGCTTTTGTCCTCTACTTTCTGAAGAACAAAGCCGAATTGCAGGTAAAGCTGCTTTCATTGGGACAATTCAGGGAGTGTGTGACATATGCAAAGGATATTGTCAGTCTGGGAACCGCTGGATTTGTGATGCAGCTCACAAACAGCCTTGTATCAATATGCTGTAACAGTGTCCTGTCACGTACCGGAGGCGATGTCTATGTGTCAGTCATGACCATCGTGTCAAGCGTCAGACAGATCGTCGAAACTCCTATCTGGTCAATAGCCGAAGGTGCTTCCCCAGTCATCAGCTACAATTATGGAGCCAGAAAGCCCGATCATGTCAAAAAATCCATAGCCATCATGTCTCTGCTTGCAGTGATATATATGGTCATAGCATGGGGAATCATCCTGATTGCTCCGGGAGCACTTATATCTGTATTCAGCTCAGACAGTTCACTTATAAGTGACTCCATCCCGGCTCTCAAAATATATTTCGCTGCATTTGCATTTATGCTGCTTCAGTATATCGGCCAGACTACTTTCAAATCACTGAACAAGAAAAAGCAGGCGATTTTCTTCTCTCTGCTCAGAAAGGCGATCATCGTAGTCCCTCTTACATACCTGCTGCCGTATGCTTTCCATCTCGGAACAAATGGCGTATTCATGGCTGAACCTATATCAAATATACTCGGAGGAAGCGCATGCTTTTTCACAATGCTGTTAACCGTAATACCGGAGCTTAACCGGATGAAAAAATAAAAATGATCCCACAGATATCCATAATAATATCTGTGGGATCATTAATTCTCTCTCTATTTTATTGTCTGGTTAAACTGCTTATCATCTAAGCTGCCTTCTTATCCTGAGTCATGTCTTTTGCATCTGGAGCCGTGATATCCTCTGATTCACGGTGCATCTTCTCGCCCCAGTTTTCGTCCACAAAGCATTTGATTGCTGCTACGAGTGCTATAACCCCAAATGTATAAGCCAATATATCCATTGCCATAATTATCTCTCCTTCACTGGTAATCTCTATTACATTTAATTCCCAATGAAGGTGCGTTTCTTCCCGTCTGACCTGTGTATATATTCCAGGAGTATCCACCTGCGGCTGTTCGTCACCTCAGGACATCTGCCTGCAGATGCACATACACAGAATATCAGACTTAAGAGCAATGCCACAAGGACTGCCGACAGCATCCATGTGTCGTCTATGGATTCTTCCGAATTTCCCGTGCGGATATTCCTTGTCTGGATCGCGATTCCCGCAGAGCTGTCCACCATGAGAACATCGTTGTTACCGGCATCTATTCCCCGGCTCTCACCCAGTGATGATATTGAGTGGGCGGAGTAATTCCTGACATTCACGTTGTAAAGCCCACAAACTCCAAGATATGAGACGCACATAACCACAGCAATTATCCATGCATATATATTGTAATGCGCTCTGCATCCTGCCATATGTGCCACCTCCCATACTTGATAAATACATCTGTCTTACTTACCATGTATTATATTATATAAGGGAGTTTTTTTCTTCCGATACACCGCTTCTTTAGCTGTCTCTTTGCCGTTTATTTGTCAATTCTTATCCTGCTCAGGCTGGACAACCTCTATCCTGAACACATTGATCGTGTCCACATCAGGACAACAGAACACTGCAGTTCCCGGCTCATTTCCCGGGATGGTTCCACCATATCTAAGAATATCCACATATGGAAATGCCACATGCATGGCCATGGGACAGAGCTGCCCTCGCTCAGTATCAAAATCGTAGCTGTCACCTATCTTATGCCCCCTGTGGCAGCCGTGAGGGCCTTTGCGGTCTATGAGTGTTATCTTGATCTGCGGTCTGCTCATTCCGTTATCACCTCTATGTACTGTTCAAGAGGGATTCCCTTGTACTTGTCAACATTGTCCTTGTTCAAGGCTATAAGCTTCTCCACCACTTTCATGGCTGACTGCACACTGTCTTCTATGCTGTGTCCGCCTCTGTACTTTCCGATAAGCACAGCAGAGAATATATCACCGGTTCCCGGAAATCTCACAGGAATCTCTGTATATGGGAACACGTTCATTTTGTCTGTCTCGCCATCCAACAGGAGAGTGCTTGTCTGTCCATCTATATTCACGCTGGTAATAACTACGGTCTTTGCTCCATATCCGTGAAGCGTATGTGCCAGATCTTCGGCCTCCGCCATGGTCAGTATCCTATTGTCAGTATATTTGCTGGCAAGAAATGCTGCTTCTGTGCAGTTTGGCACTATGAGATCCGCCACTTTGCACATCTGTCTCATATAGTCAACCGTATTCTCCGTAACACCGTTGTACAGGATTCCGTCATCGCCCATGATCGGATCGACAAATATAAACGCCCCCTGGTCTTTCTTCTTCTCACAGAACTCAGCCACAAGCCTGGTCTGTTCCTCCGATACAAGAAATCCGGTTGCTATGGTGTCAAATGTAAATCCAAGCTCACCCCACACTCTCATGCTGTTCTTCATATATCCGGTCGTCTCAAGTATATCGAACTTCCCGTAGTCCAGTGTATTTGACACGAGTGCCGTCGGAAGGTTGTACACTTGGAATTTCATGTTGGACATTATCGGTATCATCGCTGACAGTGCAACCTTGCCATAACCAGCCATATCGTTTATAAGCAGTATATTATTCATAGTCTCTTCCTCTTCCTGATCAATTAAAGTATATTATTTTTATAACATATATTTGTCACCGGATAAAGACTGCTTTATAAACTCGTACTCTTCATCGGTAACTGAGTACAGCTTCCTAACAATGTCATCTATCTCTTCATACAATCTGTATCGCTGCAAATGGTCTTTACCTGTCTTGTACGTCTGCATTTCTGAATTCACAGAACTTTCTGTGATAAGTTCTTCTGCCATAAGCTCTTCTGCCTTTGAGATTATGCGTCTCTGTGTCTCCTCGTCTGCGACTGGAACAGGAATATTCTCTATATGGGATCTCAGAACCTTCACTGCGTTGTACCGCTTCTCATATATGCACTGCGCCACCCTTGAATTGAGTATCGCCATGATATATCTCATATCAAGTCCCGGTATATGTGGAATGACCACATTGCAACTGTTCAACGTAAGCCTCTGCCTGTCGTCATATGCAAATACAAGCTGTCTGTTGATAAACCTGTAGATCAGTTTCTCCGGAGCCCGGTAAAGCTCCAGCGGCGCCGCCTGCTGATACAGGGTAAGTTCCGGATACATATATTTTTCCGTTTTTCCGCATCTGTATCTGTATACATCTGCTCCGGTTATCACTGCCTCCATTCCCTCTCCGCATTCTGTGGACACATATTTCGCATTATCCCCGGTCACTATTCCCAGTGCAAAATCGGCCTGTCCACGCAGAAATTCACAGTTATCTGTATTTTCTATTCTGCAAAGCAGCCTGTACTCATCATCAGTGAGCCTAAGCATAAAATTCTCACTGCCAAGCGGCCTGTCCGTTCCTACAACAAACTCTCTGCCGTCTCTCTCGATCACCGCACCTTTGCTATGTCCAGGATCAGAACTCTTTTCAAGCTGCAGCACCAACGATGGACATTGCACACCATAGAATGCATCGCCAAGGAAACTCACCCGGCTCACATTTGCCGATTCGGCTATGATCTCCCTGATCGTCTTATGATTATGTACATCTAACAATGCCTCCGGCAGCACAAATGCAAGAACTCCTTCATCTGTCAACAGCTTCAGCGCACACTCCACGAACACATCAGACGACTCCACGCCCCTTCCGGCTGCAGTTCTGTATGCTTTCCTGAGTAATGTCCGTGTCTCCCTGTCAAATGTATATCCCCACGGCGGGTTACCGATGATGATGTCATATCCCGGATCAGCCAAGAGCTTCTTATCATCCCCACCACATTCTGAATCATTCCTGTATTCTGAAATGAAGTCTCTGCGCTCTATGTGCTCATATATTGTCCAGATCGCTTCGTCCACATTGACATGTCTTCTTCCGGACAATCTCCCAAGTGCCAGATTGAACCTCGCAAGCTGTACACTGAGTTCATCTATATCGCACGCATATATATTATTTAGTTCTATATCATCCGGAAGCTGTATAAGGAAATTACCGGTTCCGCAACATGGATCGAATAATCGCTTACCGCCCTCAGATATTCTGCTTCCCATATCACCGGTCACATCACTTATCAGCGTTCTTACTACCTTTGTCGGCGTATAATATGAACCAGCCGCCTTCCGGCTGCCTGCATCTCTTATAGACATATAGAGAAGTCCAAGTACGTCCTCCCCCTTTTGATAATAGTAATTGGTGTCCATAAGATTTTTGTTATTATTTGCCCATGATAATGCTGCTTTTTTGTCCTGAATTATATCATCGATCAGCGCACTCCATACACCAATTGTCAAGCTTCCATCTATATATGCAGGGAATATTTCTCTGTCAACAGTAATCTCACCACTGCTTACCAGCAGCTTGAGTGCACAATCCGCCAGCAGAGTTCTCATGACCATCTCAGTCACACATATATTCTGCCTCTCCAGCTTATCCACCAGACTTTTTACTGTGTCTGTACTCTCGCAAATGTCTGACACATATCTGTCATACAATCCTTTGCCGGACACATACCGCTTATTCCGCCGGCTTCTGAGCGACCTTCGTTCGCCAGTTTCCAGTGACTGTTTCAGATTACTTACGTACTCCTCTGTGAAATACATCTGACCGGCCGGATCTATGCCCTGTGATTCAATTTTCCCAAGTCTGAGCCAGTTCCGCCCCGTTGCCCTCGATATTGAAAGCTGCTGACACAATCCATCCAGCGTTATGTATTCCTCACTCATACACAGCCCCTCGTTTCTTCATATGTCTGCCTCATATGCTTTTCCTGATCATATTCAAATATATTCATACGCAAAATCTCCGCCTTATTCTTCTTCAAAAAATCAGCCAGAATATTATTCCTGCTCTTATGAAAAATGTGATATAAAAGCATGAGAAATTCGCAAATTATAGATACGTTGGAATGGTCCGTTTCTTACGTTCGGACTCATAGAAACCTTCGACTTGAAACCTATGCTTTGAACGGATTGTAACACCTCGCCCAGCCTTTGTCTATACTTTAGGCAAAACTCTCCAAAACGGAGAATTATGACTCTGGCTGAGGTTCTTTGGATGGCTCTACACAGCCAGAACCCGCAAGCTGTCTCTTAAATATAGTTCTAAATATCAATCTCACAAGTGGTCCGCAATAGCAGAGCTGCCAGAGCAGTGCAACAGGGAGATTCATTCCCCATGTCTGGATAAATGTACCAACACTTGGTGAATCCTTGAACAAAACAGTTGCTATAAGGCTCATGATTGGACACATCATTATGCAGATGTAGAATGATATCATGAAGGTTATCACCTGTGGTCTGTCAGTCGGTCTCACAATCTTGAACGCAAGCATCGGTGCAAGCTTTCCAACCACTAAAAGCTCAAGCATAATAGCTATCGGCCACATGATCGGCATCTCATGAAGTGCCATGACAAATGTCTGATTGGTGAAACCTCCTGTGCTTAATGCTACATTGTAGCAGATCATTCCATAGACCATGAACATGGCCATGATTGTTGTGAATACAAATTCCTGTAATTTGTTTTGTGGCATAATAATTTCCTCCTTACGAAAATAATATTGAGCATGCGCATTCAAAAGCGCTTCGCGCAGGCGCATGCGTGCTTCTCAAGGATTCCTCCCGCTTACGCGGGCCCCTCCTTATGAAAATAAAAAGCCCAACGAAACTTTCATCTCGTTGAGCTTAACTGCGACTACCATTAATTGCCCCTAAAATAGCACACAAACTTTTATATTGCAAGCATTTTTCAGTTTTTTATATACAATTCAAGTGCTTACGCCTGCCCAGCCACGGCCTTCTTGCCAGTGTACAGCTGATAATATCTGCCCTTCATGTCAATGAGCTGATCGTGGGTGCCTCTCTCTATGATACGTCCCTGCTCCATGACCATGATGCAGTCCGCGTCCTTAACCGTGGAAAGTCGGTGAGCTATGACAAATGACGTTCTTCCCTCCATGAGGGCATCCATTCCCCTTGATACCATGGCCTCAGTTCTCGTATCGATGGATGATGTAGCCTCATCAAGGATCAATGCCGGTGGATCCGCAACCGCTGCCCTTGCAATCGCAAGGAGCTGTCTCTGTCCCTGACTGAGGTTTGAACCGTCCCCGGTGAGCACCGTGTTGTAGCCGTCAGGAAGTCGCTTTATGAAATCGTGAGCATTTGCAAGCTTTGCAGCCTTGATGCACTCCTCATCCGTGGCATCTAGCTTGCCGTATCTTATGTTATCCATGACTGTTCCTGTGAACAGATGTGTATCCTGAAGAACTATACCAAGACTTCGTCTGAGATCCGGCTTCCTTATCTTGCCTATGTTGATATTGTCGTACCTTATCTTGCCGTCCTGTATATCATAAAACCTGTTTATCAGATTGGTTATGGTCGTCTTGCCCGCGCCTGTACTTCCGACAAATGCTATCTTCTGACCAGGCTTTGCATACATATTTATGTCGTGCAGAACTATCTTATCCGGATTGTAACCGAAGTCCACATTCTCAAATTCAACCTCGCCTGTGAGCTCCCTGTATGTGACCTCGCCAGTCTCATGCCTATGTCTCCATGCCCAGAGTCCGGTTCTCTCCTCGGTCTCCGTGAGATTGCCATCTGCATCCTTCTTTGCATTTACCAGCTCAACATAGCCCTCGTCCTCCTCTGGCATCTCATCCGTCATGGTAAATACCCTGTCGGCTCCGGCTGCAGCCATGACTATGGCGTTGATCTGCTGGCTTATCTGTGTAACCGGCATCGTAAAACTCTTGTTAAGCGTCAGGAATGCCACAAGCGTTCCTATGGTAAGACCTGACCATCCATTTACTGCAAGTACACCTCCAAGTACAGCGCAGAGAACATAGCTTATGTTTCCAAGGTTCGCATTCACCGGCATGGTAATGTTGGCTATCATATTTGCCTTGTAGGCGCTGTCCTGAAGAGATCTATTCAATTTGCAGAAATCGTCATATGCCTTTTCTTCGTGGCAGAACACCTTGACAACCTTCTGGCCGCTCATCATTTCCTCTATATAGCCGTTGACCTTACCAAGATCCTGCTGCTGCTTCATGAAGTATCTTCCCGACTTCGCGCCCAAGCTCGACGTCGCCTTTATCATGATAAGCACCATGACGACTGACAGCACCGTGAGCGGTATATCAAGAACTATCATCGCAATGAGTGTTGAGATAAATGTGATGCTTGAGTTGATAAGCTGCGGCATACTCTGGCTTATGACCTGACGGAGTGTGTCAACATCATTGGTGTACACCGACATGATATCTCCATGTGCATGTGTGTCAAAGAAAGATATCGGAAGGGATTCCATTCTCTCAAAGAGCTGAACTCTGAGCCTCTTCATGGTTCCCTGAGTCACATTTACCATGATCCTGTTGTATGCGTATGCGCAGATGATTCCCAGCACAAGTATAAGTCCAAGCCCCAGCATCCTGTGGGCGAGAGGTCCATAATCAGGTGAGCTCTGTTTCATCATCGGTTCAATATATACATCGATAAGTTTCTGCATGAACATCGATATACTCAGTATCGCAAGCGCCGATATAAGTATGCTGACCACAACCGTAATACATGCCAGCTTGTATTCCTTAAGAATATATCTGATCAGCCTTCCAAGTGCCTTCATGGGATTTTTGCCCTGATCCTTTCCAGGTCTCTTCAGCCCTGCATCCACTTTATCATCCATCTTATTTTCACTGTATTTCTCTGTATTTCCTGTCATTACACTGCCTCCTTTCCTTCATAATTAATTCATCTTCTCATCGAAATCACCGCCGCCAGACATCTGTACGTCGTAGATCTCCTTATATATCGTGTTGTTCTTTAACAGATTCTCATGTGTGTCGAAGCCGCTGACCATTCCGTTATCCAGAACTATGATCCTGTCAGCATCCTGCACACTTGATATTCTCTGGGATATGATGATCTTGGTGGTGTTCGGTATCTTGGTTGCAAATGCCTGCCTGATCTTCGCATCCGTAGCGGTGTCAACTGCGCTTGTGGAATCATCGAGAATGAGTACCTTCGGGCTCTTGAGCAGCGCTCTGGCAATACAGAGTCTCTGCTTCTGACCACCAGACACGTTGCTTCCGCCCTGCTCGATCCAGGTGTTATATCCATCCGGCATCCTGTCTATGAACTCATCCGCACAGGCAAGCTCGCACACCTCACGGCACTCATTCTCCGTGGCATCCGCCTTGCCCCATCTCAGATTATCAAGTATCGTACCCGAAAACAGCACATTCTTCTGGAGCACAACCGCCACTTCATTTCGGATGACCTCCATATCGTAATCACGCACGTCATGTCCTCCGACACAGACCGAACCACCGTCCGGTTTCACATCGTAAAGTCTGCTTATCAGATTGACAAATGTCGACTTACCGCAGCCGGTTCCACCTATCACACCAACTGTCTCTCCAGACTTTATGTGAATGTCAATATCCTTCAGCGTGTCCTCTGCACTTCCTGCCTTATATACAAAATCAACATGGTTAAAATCTATTCTTCCATCAGGGACCTCCATGATCGGCTCATCAGGATTGGTCATGGTAGGTGTCTCCTCAAGGACCTCAGATATTCGTCTCATACTTGCCATACTCATGGAGATCATGACAAATACCATGGACAGCATCATCAGCGACATCATCATGCTCATGACATAGCTGAAAAGTGATGTAAGATTTCCAGTTGTCATGCTACCACTGACTATGAAGTGTGCTCCGATCCACGACAGGAGCATCATACATGTAAAGATGACAAACATCATGATAGGATTGTTGAAAGCCAGCAGACTCTCAGCCTTTATGGACAGTTCCGCAAGAACCTCTGCTGCCTTCCCAAACTTCTTATCCTCATATTCTTCCCTGACAAATGCCTTTACAACTCTTATCGCTGATACATTTTCCTGAACACTGGCATTCAGGTTGTCATAGTTCCTGAATACCTCGTCAAATATAGGTGTTACCTTGAATATGATGAAGAACAATCCAAATGCAAGAACCACAAGTGCTGCCACAAATACAAGTGACAGCTCCACGTTGATTGTAAAGCACATTATCATACTGCAAATGAGCATGAGTGGCGCACGGACTGCGATTCGTATGAGCATCTGGTACGCGTTCTGTACATTTGTCACATCCGTCGTCATACGTGTTATAAGACTGGCGGTGCTGAACTTGTCAATGTTGGTAAATGAAAACTCCTGCACATTCCTGTACATGCCCTCCCTCAGGTTGCAGGCAAATCCTGTCGATGCGCTGGCAGCAAATTTGCCCGCCATCACTCCAAAGAAAAGGCTCAGGAAAGCCAACACAAGCATGAGTCCGCCATACATATACACCTTGCTCATGTCCTGTCCGTTGATTCCCTCATCGATTATCTTGGCGGTCACAAATGGAATGAGGATCTCCATGAAGACCTCTGCCGCCGTAAATACAGGTGTGAGTATTGAGTCCTTCTTGTACTCGCCCACCTGACCAAGCAATGTTTTGATCATTCTATTTCCTCCTTGTTTCAGTTTGAAATGCTGACAGAATCCTCAGATGCACAAAATCAGGAATTTGATTTATGATATGCGATATCTGATCGTCAGCTATGTGTGATTTGACGCAAGTTGCATAAATATTAATACTTCTATTTTTTAATGTCAATAGTATACAGAAGCGTTTCATCTGTGAAATTTCTGTGTATTTAAAGTATTTAAAGACATATTAAAATAAGGCATATGAACATCTTTTTAGTCCATATGCCTCATTTTATAGAGATCTAATATGTAATTTCCGCTCTAACAGCCATTTCATTCAAAGCCATCAATGGGTCTTGAACCTTTTCTTAACACAAATTCCTGCAACCCCCACTATTGAAACAAACATAAGAATCGCATACAACTGCAAGTCTGTACTGTCACCAGTTTTTGGAGATGATTGTGTTGTTTTATCTGTTGTACTTGTCTCCTGTGTTTTATTGGTTGTACCTTCCGAAGGCTCCTGTGTTGTACTGGTTGTGTCTTCCGAAGGCTCCTGTGTTGTACCGGTTGTGTCTTCCGAAGGCTCCTGTGTCCCCGTTGTCTTCTCGTTTACTGTAAAATGAGCTGTCGCTGTTCCGCTCTCAGAGACAATGCCAAGTGTATGCTCACCCTTCGAAAAACCGGCAACATAATCCTCTTTCAATGTTACGATTATACTTCCAGATTCCACCGTATAATTACTCTCATCTATGGTCTTTCCGTCAACCTCAACACGAATAAAATCCCTGTATGCAGCATCAGATGTGAATGATAGTGCATTCTTCGCACCTGCTGTTACTGTTGCTCCATCTCCCTTGATAATAACAGGGGCAAGTTTCGCAAGCACTGTGTCTTCCTTTTTAATTTCATTTTCTGCTTCTTCATCACTAAAATACTTATTACATTTATCACAGAACCAATATGTGCTGTTTCCTTCTTTTGCAGCAGTAGCAGCTTGCTTTTCTACTTTTTCCATATCGTGACCGGCGTTTTCTGCTGTCCGTACATTTTCCTTTGTTTGAGATTCAAAAGCAGAATTTTCAAATGTCACACTGTATGTAGTTAATTCTGGCAATACGCAGTTCTTTTCCTGTATTACTGTTGCTGTTGTATCTGCTGTCTCACTTTCTACGCCATCACATGCTGTACATTTTCTTTCTGCTGTACAGTGTTGATCGTCTGTGCTCCATGTGTATGTTACTTCTCCATAACTATGACCTGATGCCGGAATCTCCGTATAGGTGGTGTAATCACAGTTACTGCAGGTATCGTAAGCTTCCCAACCGTTTGCGGTACAAGTCGCCGCCTGTGCATCGTGATGTACGAGGTCGTGACCCGTAGCTTGGATCGTCTCTGTTTTTATTCTGCCGCATCCAATGCAAGTATACTTTCTCTCCCCCTCTGTTGTGCAGGTTGGAGAAATAGTTATAGTGCCATTATCCCAAATATGTATTCCAACATCGCCCTTTTCTGCGCAGACATTACACTCATGCCAATGATTGTTTTCATCCGAAATCCAGTTTGAGTTCCAATCATGTCCGAGAGGGGTGGATGTTCCTCCGCAGATCGTGCAAGTCTGTCCGCTTGTGCAGGTTGCCGTTCCACTCCACACATGCGCAGAACGTGGATTGCTGATATTAGTGCCACATTCTGTGCAATAAACGTGATGCCAATGATATCCAGCGTCTTTGTATTCATAAGTTCCGGTTGTACTTACCCATTTACCACAGATGTCGCAATAGGCTCTGCCCGCATATGCCGGTATCCGCAGCAGCATCAGCACCATGCACATAGTGAGCAGGGTGGTCAAAATTCTTCTCTTCATATAGTTCCCTCCCTTAAAAATAAATCTGAGTTTGGTTAGTGATTTCTGTATATAAAGATTTTATCATTTTGACTTCTTCCATGTAATCTCCGTTTCGATACGAAAATGTATATTTTCCTATTTCAGCATATAATTTTTCAGCTCATCCCTCTTATTTATATTCATTTTTTCATAAATCCTGCTCAGATAAGTTTTAACCGTATTGGGTGAAAATCCCAGATAATCTGCAATTTCCTGATTATTCCAATCTCGGCTTGCCAGCATTGCAATCGAGAATTCCACTGTGGATAATGCATCCGTCACTGAATTTCCTGACATAGGATTGTGGATTGACATCCATCCCCTGCTAAAGGCAATGACTTTATCAGATAATTTGTTATATAGTTTTGAATCCTCCTTGCGGATACATGACTCCAGAAGTCCCTGCAGCAAACCATGATGTTCAACGAAAGGTTCCAGAAATTCGTCTTCTTTCGCCACGTTCCACGCCAGCATCAATGCATCTTTTGCTTTCTGCTGATTTTTCAGATTCATCTGACACATTGCAATCATACAATACAGATAGATCATACTAATAGGATATATATCATCCCTGAACATCAATGCTGCCTCGCAAATTCCAAGTGCCCTGCCATACTCGCCTTTTAAATATGCCATGTGAGCTATTACATAGGCAGAAAACAGCTTAATTCCAGGCGGCAATGTTACTGCATAAAGCTCCACATCCGGAAGTTCATCCACCGAAAGATGCAAAAGCACAGAGGACATATATCCCGCAAATACACTGACAGCCCTGTCCTCAGCGGATGAAGGATTTTTCGTCTCTTTTTCAAGACATTTCTGAATCTCCCTCAGTCCTTTCCTTGATGCAGCTTCTCTGCCAAGTGTCAGATTAGAGTATACATATAACAGGCAGGATGACATCTTCAATTTTATATTATGGCTCATCAGATAACGTTCTGCTATATGATTGCACTCCTCCGCCTGCCCGGTAAAATAATAGTATTCAGCACGTGCTATCTCCTGAAAATCCCTGTCTTCAAAACTGTCTACCATCTTTTTCGCTTCACCCGGCTGAAATGCTGCATTGATCAACGGCAGTATGGTATATTCACTCATAATCGTATCCCTCCAAACCAACGATCCGCCAAATCATTTATCAATCGCTCTAAGTATAAATCCTGCTGCCACTCCAGCTGCCACGCCTACCACTATTCCGCCAATGATATCTGTTGGGAAATGCACATACAGATACATTCTTGAGAACGCTATGAGGATCGCTATCACACAGGATATTGCGCCCAGCAGTTTCTTCCTGCTCATGAACAACGCCGTGACAGCCGCAAATGACGCCGCCGTGTGTCCCGATGGGAAGGAGTAATCCGTTGGTTTCTTCACTATCAGATCTGTAAAATCCGCCACATCATATGGTCTTGTTCTGGCGACAAGATTCTTTAACAGGCAGTTGGTTATAAGAAGATCAAGGATAAGTGCGATGGCCATGCACAGCCCTGCCTTCCTCGTCTTTGGAATAATCAGCAGCACAGCCGCCAGCACTATCCACAGTATTCCCGCATTTCCAAGGGATGTGATCGCCACCATGAGCTTGTCAAGCCATGGGGTATGTATATTCTGGAGAGCGTCAAGGACTTCTATCTCCCACATCAGAAGTTACCTCCGTTCCAGCCCCAGTCATGTACGCCGTGGTAAGTCACGTACACCGCATTTCCCGGAATTCCAAGTACATCTGCAAATATATCGCAGATCTTTCCTGTCATGGCATCACATGCCTTCGGAGTCACATCACCGAATACGCTGACTTCCACATATGCACCCTTATCAAGTTTCTTTCCACCCATGAACAGGTCGTATCCATCGTTGATGCCGACCATAAGGTAGCTCTCCGTCTTGTTCATCGTTGTTATCGCCTGACCGAGACTGCTCTTAAGAGTCTCCTTCTGGTCATCGCTCATCTTCACTGTAACCTTTGAATCTATAAATGGCATTTCTTTGTCCTCCTAAATTATATTATTCATATAAAATATATACACGACTTTTGTAGACATTTGTCTTTGTATGCTATATTGTGGCAGAATCATAATAGCACTACCAAATCAGGGGAATACGATGCCGCCGGTCCTTAGGTGGCGCAACAGGCGGCACCTTAGTACCGTTGCAGGCTGAGTTAAGCGGGAGCGACCCCTGATTGGTATGCTATTATGATTCTGCCACGTTAATAACTATCCCAGGCAAATGTCTACAAAAAATCCTCAAATTCTATCTCAGACGGCAGTCTCAGATCTCCTCTCGGGCTGACCGACACGGTTCCAACCTTCACGCCATCCGGCATACAGTTCCTCTTGAACTGCTGGCGGAAGAATCTCGTGTAGAATACCTTCTGCCATTTATCGATCTCGCTGTCTGAGAAATTGTACTCGTCACTCTGTCTTACAGCCTCCTTGCACAGCTCATTTACCTCCTCAGGTGACATTCCATATCGCAGCGTATAATATAAGAAGAAATCGTGCAGGATGTATGATCCCACGGTGTCCTCCGTCTTCTGCGCGATGGTTCCGTCCGGGTTCGGTGGCAACAGCTCCGGGCTGACCGGTGTGTCTATAATATCGTCTATGATCGGCGCGATGCCCGCAAATCCGTCAACCTCCATGAAGTGTCCGACTTCGTTCACAAGTGAGCGCACCAGCGTCTTTGGTATACTTGTATTCACCGCATACATGCTCATATGGTCGCCGTTGTAGGTGCACCAGCCAAGTGCCAGCTCCGAGAGATCTCCGGTTCCAACCACGAATCCGCCCTCCTTGTTGGCGACATCCATGAGTATCTGTGTTCTCTCCCTCGCCTGACAGTTCTCATAAGTGACGTCATGCACGCTCTCGTCCTGTCCAATATCGGCAAAATGCTGTCTCACCGATGCAGCTATGCTTATCTCTCTGCTGTCACAACCGAGCAGTCTCATGAGTTCCGTGGAGTTGTTCTTCGTCCTGTTTGTCGTTCCAAATCCCGGCATGGTGATTCCCACGACAGTTGTGGATGGAAGTCCCGCATTCTTCACCGCCTGTGCTGAAACCAGCAAAGCCAGTGTGGAATCAAGTCCGCCTGACACTCCCACGACCACACATTTGCAATGGGTGGCCTCTATCCTTCTCTGAAGTCCGGCAACCTGCATCTTGAATATCGCCATGCACCTCTCAAGCTTATTTCCCGATGGGACAAATGGTGTCATCTTCACCTTCATGAGCACATTTCCTTTGTCCATGAGTGGGGTATCGCACACCACCGTCTCATACTTTCTGAATGCGAAATCACGCTTACAGTCGGCAAATGATTTGTTTGCTATCCTGTCGTGTCTTATCTTGGTAAGACTTATATCCCTGATCAATACTCCGTCCTCAAATGGCTTTACCTCGCCGAGGAGTTTGCCGTTCTCGTACATCAGATTGTGTCCTGAAAATACCAGATCCGATGTGGACTCGTACATTCCAGCCGACACATACACATATCCGCACAGGCAGTCCGACGACACACTTCCTATCAGCTTGTGCCTGTATGCAGCCTTTCCGATGACCTCATTTGACGCGGAAAGGTTGAGTATCACCTCTGCTCCCGCCATGGCAAGAAGTCTTCCCGGCGAAACCGGAGTCCAGGCATCCTCACATATCTCTATGCCAAGCTTGACTCTCTGATCTCCGCTGCCCATCTCTATCATCACATTGTTGCCAAACAGCACTTCACTGCCAACAGCCCTGTCCCCGGCTTTCTTTGAACCGGCATTGTATTCAAGCTCATCTCCATCATCTTCCGGGTCCATGAGATTGACCATCACCGCATCATACTTTCTGGCTGAGAACCATCTCTTCTCGTAGAACTCACCGTAGTTTGGAAGGTAAGTCTTCGGCACGATGGCCACGACTCTTCCGCCCTGCAGGAACGCCGCACAGTTGAACAGCTCTCCGTCCACCTCAAATGGCAGACCGACCACCAGTGCCGACTGACCAGTACATGTAGCCATGGCAAGCTGAAGAAGTCCTCTTCTCGCACCATCTATGAGCTTTCTGTTCTCAAACAGATCCGCACAGGTATATCCCGTGATGGACAGTTCCGGCGTCACTATGACATCCGCGGCATCCTTATACTCTTCATATATATCCATTATCTCTCTGACATTACCGCTGACACTTCCGATGTGGACCTTCGGTGTAACGGCCGCCACACGCAGCATATTCTTCATTGTTACCTCCTTGTAAAATCTCATTTGATTTTGCCTTTTCATAACATTTACACTTTACCACCCGGAGACATTTATTTCAACGAAGTTCACAACTTGATGAGTCTCTATTTTCGGTCATTTCCCAGTTCAGGGCTTGTCCGCCGGGTGTCAGATAACTTTGTGTTTTTTATCTTTTGGCGAAAATGCTTTAAAAAAAGGCTCCCGGACATATCATTGCGCCGGGAGTCTTTTTTCTGCCATGCAGACATCCAGTGACATACGTTTTATCCGCCATCACTCAACACTGCATCTATATATTATAATGTACTGATTACTTTCCAAGTGGCTTGCCTGTGAGCTTCTCATATCCCTCAAGGTAGATGTCGATGGTCTTCTGAGCGACATCCTCTGGAAGCTTCCAGCCCTTGTCAGGATTAGCCTTCAGCCAGTCACGTGCGAACTGCTTGTCAAATGATGGCTGGCCATGACCTGGCTCATATACATCTGCTGGCCAGAATCTTGAGCTGTCAGGTGTAAGCATCTCATCGCCGAGAACGATATTGCCATTCTCATCGAGACCAAACTCAAACTTTGTATCTGCAATGATGATTCCTCTTGTAAGTGCGTACTCTGCACACTTCTTGTAAAGTGTGATGGTGTACTCCTTGAGCTTTGAAGCGTACTCCTCGCCCTTGCCAGGGAAGTACTTCTCAAGGTGAGCAATGCTCTGCTCATATGATATATTCTCATCGTGATCGCCAATCTCGGCCTTTGTTGATGGTGTGTAGATAGGCTCAGGAAGCTTATCAGACTCCTTTAATCCCTCTGGGAGCTTGATTCCACATACTGTGCCGTTCTCCTTGTAGCTTGCCCAGCCGCTTCCTGTGATGTATCCACGAACGATACACTCGATTGGAAGCATCTCAAGCTTTCTGCACATCATGCTGTTGCCGTCGAACTTCTCCTGCTGGAAGAACTCAGGCATATCCTTTACATCAACTGAGATCATGTGGTTAGGAAGAATGTCCTGTGTCATGTCAAACCAGAACTTTGACATCTGTGTCAGAACTGTTCCCTTCTTGGAAATTACATTGTCGAGGATGACATCGAAGCAGCTTATACGGTCTGTAGCTACCATGATCAGGCTGTCTCCATTGTCATAAATCTCACGTACCTTACCTTCTTTGATTGGCTTTAATTCCTGCATTTTTTTATCTCCTTGATATTTGTATTAATACCTGTTAGAAATTGTATTCATATAAGTGTGTATCACTTTTTATGGTTGCTTGTCAAGGCTTTGACAGCCCTCAAAAATTTTTTCTCAAAATTTGTCAAGGTTTATGCGCCTCACGGGATTTTTATTGTGTAAAAGCACATTTTTCATCTTTACAATATCATTTGTGATGACTATAATAACAGAGCACAATATCTAGTGGGTGCTTCACATTATTTCCACCAAATATATTGTGTTTACATATTTTTTCTTTATAAATAATTCCATGCGGCACAGGCAGCCGCATCTACTATATTACGTCGAACCAGACCTGATTGGCCTGATTTCAGTTAACTTGAATGATTGGAATATTACGATTAAATTTACCATTGAATTGGAAGAGGGAGGCTATTGCTGTGTCAGAGGAAGCTAAAACACACGTACACGTAATCAAAAGGAATGGAGAAGAGGTGACATTTGACCTGTCAAAGATCGAGAATGCCATCAAAGCTGCCAACAATGAGGTTGACAAACTCCACCAGCTCAACGAATATCAGGTTCACGCCATCGCGGACAACCTGGAGAAACAGATAGAATCAATGTCCCACGCAGTTCACGTGGAGGACATTCAGGATATGGTCGAGACCGGTATCATGGAGATGAGAGGATATGAGGTTGCACAGAAATATGTGCGTTACCGTTACAAGAGAGAGCTCGCACGTAAGTCCAACACCACGGACAACGGAATCCTTGCGCTCATAGACCATATGAACGAGGAAGTCAATCAGGAAAACTCCAACAAGAATCCGGTGATCAACTCGACACAGCGTGACTACATGGCCGGTGAGGTATCCAAAGATCTGACCAAGAGAATGCTTCTGCCTGAGGATATAGTTGAGGCACATGAGGCCGGAATCATACATTTCCATGATTCTGACTACTACGCTCAGAAGGAGCACAACTGTGACCTCATCAACCTTGAGGATATGTTGCAGAACGGAACAGTGATAAGTGAGACCATGATCGAGAAGCCGCACAGCTTCTTCACGGCATGCAACGTCACCACGCAGATCGTGGCACAGGTTGCCAGCAACCAGTACGGCGGACAGACATTTACCCTGTCCCATCTGGCACCATTTGTGGATGTTAGCAGGAAGAAGCTCCGTGCACAGGTCATCGAGGAGCGCAAGGACTGTGGCGAATCCCTTGATGATGCCATTATCGACAAGATAACAGAGAAGAGACTTCTGAACGAGGTCAAAAGTGGAATACAGACTATACAGTACCAGCTCATCACCCTGATGACATGTAACGGACAGGCACCATTTGTCACCATGTTCATGTACCTGGATGAGGTTCCTGAGGGACAGACAAGGGATGACCTGGCACTCATCATAGAGGAGGTCCTGAATCAGAGGATCAAAGGAGTTAAGAACGAGAAGGGAATCTGGATCACTCCGGCATTTCCTAAGCTCATATATGTTCTGGACGAGGACAACATCACCACAGATTCCAAATACTGGTATCTGACCGAGCTTGCCGCCAAATGCACCGCAAAACGTATGGTTCCTGACTACATCTCCGCCAAAGTCATGAGAGAGATGAAGGACGGCGACGTATATCCATGCATGGGCTGCAGATCATTTCCTACAAAGGAGGACGGCATCAGGAATCCTGATGGATCCCGCAAATATTACGGACGTTTTAACCAGGGCGTCGTGACCATTAATCTTGTTGATGTGGCATGTTCATCATACGGCGACATGGACAAATTCTGGAAGATCCTGGACGAGCGTCTTGAGCTTTGTCACAAGGCACTCAGATGCAGACATGAAAGACTGCTCGGGACCATATCAGATGTCGCTCCTATACTGTGGCAGCACGGTGCGCTGGCAAGACTTAAGAAAGGCGAGAAGATTGACAAGCTGCTCTTCGGCGGCTACTCAACTATTTCCCTTGGCTATGCCGGTCTCTGCGAAATGTGTGTCCGTATGATCGGCAAAACACATACATCCGAGGAAGGCAAGAAATTTGCGCTCGCTGTAATGCAGAAGCTCAACGACAAATGTGCTGAGTGGAAGGCTGCTGAGAATATCAGCTATTCCGTATACGGAACACCTATGGAGTCCACTACTTATAAATTTGCCAAGAATCTGCAGAAGCGTTTCGGCATCATCCCGGGCGTAACAGACAAGAATTACATAACCAACAGCTATCACGTACATGTAACCGAGCACATAGACGCCTTCAGCAAGCTGAAGTTTGAGTCAGAATTCCAGAAGCTGTCACCGGGCGGCGCCATCAGCTATGTTGAGGTTCCAAACCTCCAGAATAACATAGACGCAGTCCTTGAAGTCATGAAGTTCATATACGACAACATTCTCTATGCAGAGCTCAACACCAAGAGCGACTACTGTGAGAAATGTGGCTATGACGGCGAGATCAAGATCGTGACAGACGATTATGGCAAGTTGGTGTGGGAGTGCCCTAACTGCGGCAACCGCGACCAGAACACTCTCTTCGTTGCAAGACGTACCTGCGGTTATATCGGAACCCAGTTCTGGAATCAGGGACGTACACAGGAGATCAAGGACAGAGTCCTTCACCTGTAGAATTAGTCAGCTTAAAACTGATACTTTCAGATAAAAATACAGACAGCACAATTGTGAATGAAGTGACCTCAAAAAACAATTGACTGTCTGTATTTTTATTACTTTCTTATAACTACAATATCTAGCATACCCTCATGTAAGCGGCATCATCTGCAAAATCCGGCTGATCCGAAACAAACTTTATAACATCTGCGGATTTTACGCCTGGATTTCTTTTGATATAAGCAGTGAGCATTTCTAATCTTGCTGCATTCTTCTGAGCATAATGCTCCATAGCCGAGACAAACTCAAAATAAGAATCATCTATATTGTTGAGCAGTTTTCTTAATTCTTCCATAACTACGCCCCCTTACATTTCTATTCTCATATATATATATTATAGTTATCATATCCATGATTCTCAAAATAATACCAATATGGTTTATTATCTATTCCATACGAAATATGTACTGCGTATGTTTTTCCTTCGTATTTACTATAATTCGTATTTATTTCTCTGCAGATTTTTGCATATTCTGCCCTATCCAAGATAAATGTATTATAAACAAATCTCACAACTTCTCCTATCATTCATAATATCATCTGCACATAAATTACACAAGCTAACACCAAAACATATTATATACCCTAATTTGTGATAATTAATGCAAATGTAATTTTTGATAGATTTAGATGTAATAATCCGTTTAATACGTCTCCCACAACTTCATCTTCTTGGCATTATCCACTATGTCAATGCAGCTTCCGTCAATTGCATTTATACATATAATCTGGGATATCTCCCCTACCGTGTCCTGTCCCCGAAGCTCCTCGCTCTGTGTAAATATCCATGCAGGAATGTAGCAGAGCTTTCCATCGTCATCTGCTGTCGCCATGTATCTGAGTGCCACGTTGTTGAACTGAACCTTGCCATATCTGGTCTGGTATTTCTCATAATATGTTGCAATGCCCTCATTTGCCTTTGCGATCATGTCGTTCCAGCTCATGAGTTCCACATCCTCCGCCTGCAGGGATGAAGGATCTGTGTAAAGCTGGGAAAACATATCTACAACTCCATCATCATCAATATTTAATGTTACACTGTCACCAGGCTCAAACATATAGCCATTCTGTGTCTGGAGATTGTCAACGTTATATAATTCGCCCTCTCTCTCCTTTGCTCCGTATATAGACCTGCTGAGCGTTACCGAGTATCCACTCACCTTGGTCTGCTTTACCTCGCCATTGTCATCCGACCATATTCTGGCAAGCGGCTCTGTCTTTGTACTCTCCATACCGTCTATCCCCATCTTTGAGAGGAAATTCATCGCTTGGGATATGGCATCGTTCTCCGTGAGTTTGCTCTCATTTGTGACATTGGTCAGATCTATGTCTGTGGCATTGCTGATGCCCGTCACATAGGTGTATGTTGCGCCGCTCACACCATCCAAAAGCTTGTTTTCCTCACTCTCGGATTTGTAAAATGATATATACACACCTGCGTCTGTATTGTCATCCTCACCGCCATACTGTGATATACTCACCGTATATTCCTTGTCTCCATATTTGCCTGTATACGATGAATACGGATCATCATAATTCTCCAGCAAAGGAAGTGAATCCGGTGCATCTGCCATCTGCTTCTTGTATGTCTCTATCTGGGTATCATACCAGGCATCCGACGAATCATCCCCCTGCCCCTGAGCCTCCTTCTTAAACTTCTCTGTACTCTCTATCATACTCTTCAGCTCATCCTTGGTCTGCACTCCATCCTTGCGGATATATATGCCCTGGGACTTGTCCAGGAGTCCCTCGACAATGCTCTGTATCTGTGCAGCATCAAGCTTCATAGTGCTGTAATATACCCTCTTCATGGAATCCGTATCAGGAATATCTATCGAACCGGAACAGCTTATCTCTGACAAGCCCGAATTGCCCACATCAAATGTCTCATCACACTTCTCCGGGATTCCCAGACTCTTTGCAAGGCTGCCACCCGCATCGTTACTGCCATCATCACTGTATCCACTTGCCGAACCCGACTCTCCATCCAATGTATAATCAACCTTTTTATTTCCACATCCTGTCATCTGCATCGCCATCACTCCTGCCAGCACACATGCCGCTATTCTTGTCGCTCTCTTTCCCATGATTATCTTCCTCCTTGTCATTTCGCAAATATTCATATATTAGACATTTCATCTGACCATATCAGCACATTTATTTTGATATGGTTTTTGTTCCTGCCCCAGTCTCCGGGTCTGTTCCGTACCATGTCTCAAGACATTTTGCAGTCTCAATTATATCTACACAGCTTCCATCCACTGCGTTTATGTACACAAGCTGCACTATATTATCGTATGCGCCATGCTCCTCTGAGATGTCATTATTTTCAGACTGGGTCAGTACCCATGCCGGTATGTACACAAGCTTTTCTCCATCCTGTATACAGGGAACATACATAAATTCCACATTGTTAAACCGCACCTCTGAATAGGCGGTAGGATATTTTTCATAATATTCCACTATGCTCTCGTCAGCCTTATTCACCATATCTTCCCAGCTTAGGAGATCCACCTTTTCCCTGACAAATGAATCCGTATCCGTACTTAAGGTTGCTCTCACATTAAACACTCCGCTGTCATCCACACATACGGATATCCTGTCACCCTCGTACATGACGTAACCATTTTTATTCTTCAGGTTATCCACTCCTGTCGGGTCTATATAGGCAGTATCCACTCCGCCAATCTGTATTCCAAATTCGAACATGTACCCATTCTTTTCAGCTTTTATAATTTCAAATCCGCTGTCCAGCCACGACCTCACCACAGCCTGACTTCCGCATTTTGCCATTCCGGATATTCCCATCCTATCCAGAAATGCCTGAGCTTCATGCTCTGCTGTATTTTCATCTATCCCACATTTATTTTCCTGGTCTTCAATATCGCCGCCAAAATAGTTTTGCCCGGCGGTCTCCGTCATCACTGCATCTTCCAAATCTGCAAGATATTTCTGCTCCTGATCACCCGCCGGCTCATATACTATGCTTACCCTGCCAGATGCATCTGCTGTGTCATCCCCGGATATCCACAGGCTGTACTGTTCACCGTCATGCTGGCCTATGTATATCTTATTTGTCGTATATTCTCTGACCGGCGTATACGAATCGGGGGCTTCCTTCATCCGATTCTTCGTCTCTGCTATGTCACTCTCATATATCTCCGCAACATCCTGCTGCCCTTCTTCCAGCGCCTGCTGCCTGTACACCTCTATGAGGTCTATCTCCTTCTGTATCTCCTCCTTCGTCATATTCTCGTCGCCGTCATCACGGCAATATATTCCCTGGTCTTTGTCAAATACACTCTCCACCATGTCCTGTATCCTCGACGTATCCATCCTCATCCTGTCAAAGCTTACAGTATACGCCCTGTCCACATTTGCAACCTGTATGTCATCATCCACAAGACTTATCTCCGAAAGCTTTGAATGACCGGTATCAAATGTTAGATCACAGCCATCAGGAACGCCAAGCCTTATACCGAGTGGTCCTCCGCCATGATCCTCCTCAATGGAATCACCATATATGTAATCTGTCCTGTCCTCATCACCGCTCGACCTGTTCTCACAGCCACACATGCCACATACGGCAAGTACAGACATGACCAGCGCAGTTTTCCGCCACGAATTTCCTGACATTTTCTGCCTCCCTTCACATTAAACTTCAGAAATGTCTCTGCTCATAATGTATTGTAAAATGGGTGTACATTAAGAAACAATTGCCGGGAACTTTAAGATATTCTTAAGACGAAAAAATCCCTTCCGTATGATGTACCTAATCATACGGAAGGGATCTGTAATCCACATTATATTTAGAATTTGAAAAACATCAGCAGGAGTATGATTCCCACAAGCGTGAGTGCCGCTCCCACCAGAAAGGCTATCTTAAACCACTTCTCATCACCTGTCACCCTGTCAAATGTATCATCCTCAACCTCAACAAAGCTGAGTGCCGTCATGGTCATAAGCCCAAGTCCGGTAAAAATCGCAGATGAAGCAGGTATCCTTATGGCCGGTATAACCCACAATATAAAATATACTACATCACATCCAAGCAATATAAACAGCTTTTTTCCATACTTCTCAAGCATAACCCTCGATCTCCTTAATATAACACTTAACCTGTATCATAACACCTTATATGTGTTTACTCAAGCTTTCCGCCTTTTTGTTCTTAAGCCTCCTTATTATGTCATCACATCCACAGACTGCACTTATTCCCACCGCAATCCCAAGCACGAACAGCATTGTGGAATTGCCATATGCGCTTGCGGCCTTCCAGTCTGAATCAAATGCCGCGCTCAGTGTGTAATAGAGCGGAGCCCCCGGCAGAAGCGGGATAAGTCCGACTATGAGATACTGATTTGCTGGTGCTTTCATGATCCTTGCCGCTATCTCAGCATATATGGCAGCCCACAGGCTTGCCGCAAGAGATGGGATAAATACGTCATCTATGATATTTCTGACCAGAATGTATACTATCCATGTGCACATTCCATTGACCGCCGCCGGTATCACATTTCTCTTTCCTAGATTGAACATAAAAGCAAATCCCAGCGAACCTAATAGAGCAGTGACAACCTGTATGATCGTTTGCTGCACTTGTCTGCACCTCCTAAATCGTGATAAATACCGCCAATGCAAATCCGCAGGCTATGCCTGCCGCCCACAGAACTGATTCAACCAGTCTCAGGCTTCCAGTTATCGTATCACCGACAAACATGTCCTTCACTGCATTTGTCAGCGCAAGTCCCGGGATCAGCAGCATAATGTCTCCTATCATGACCTTGTCCTCATGTATTGGAAACACACGCCCCGCCAGTCCGATCAGCACTCCTGTGACAAATGAACACAGAAAATTAAACAGTATGTTGTTGGTACATATCGGGGCGAAATACATCTGCATCAGCCATATCCCCACAGCAAATGCCGCCGCCATAGCTCCATCAAGTATGGTTCCGCCGAAGAATACCGCAAGCGCTCCCGCCGCCAGCACGCTTCCCACGCACACCCGGAATCTCGGCGCTGATGCCTGCTCTATCTCTTCAATTCGTTCTTTCAGGCCCTCAGTGGCTAGTGGCTGTCTGCAATACTCTCTGCTCAGGGCATTTATCCGCTCCAGCTTCCAGAAGTCCGTCTTTGTCCCATCCCTGGTTCCTCTGGTCATGGAGCACACCGATCCATCCGGCATGTTCATGGTACATACCAGAGTGGATGTAATAGCAAATACGTCCATACGCTCTGCTCCATAAGCAGCTCCCATTCGTCTGAGTGTATCCTCCACTCTCTTCACCTCCGAGCCATTCCGGATCATCATGGCTCCCACATCCATGAACAGACCGAGCATTTTCACATCCTCCGGACTTCCCTGAGGCATATCCCGCAGCTTCTCCATTCCGCTGTGCCTGTCAATATCCGCCATACCCATATGCCACCATCCTTTTTGTACAGATATACCTCATGCCATTATCTATCTCATTGGAACCTGCTGGAAGTACTGGTGTCTTCTCTCATCCACCATTTTCTCCAGTTCCTTCTGATTGTGGTTATATATCTTATTTATCTCATCGTTATATCCTATTATTATGTATGGAACCATGCTTTCTATGTATGCAAGGGTGTCATCACAGTCCTTCTCCTTCCTCATCGGAAGCGCCATTCCGCTGCCATCATTCAGCCTGACCTCGATCTGGTAAGACTTACCCGCCTTAATTCCGTACACTTTGTTCTGGGTTATGAGCTTATATACCCACATAAGCTCCCTGGTCTCGGCAAAATTCACCGTATCACCCTTGATATACATGAAGAACTCATTATTTAATCTGAGACCATTCACTGTAGCACCTGATCTGTAAAACTGCTCTATCCTCTCCATCTCATACTCAGGATTCGGCTTCTTCTTACAGTAATCCAGCACGTCTCTTATGTTGCTCTGCCTTATTGCCAGGGATACAAACCATGCCGCAAATGCGAGGAACATCGCGGATCCAAGCCCTATCCATATCGATCCTTCATCTACCCCCATTGCTGCAGCAACACCGGAGATTCCGATTGCTGCAAATATCACTGCTCCAATAATACATTTTATCCTGTACTTTGTTCCAAGCTTCTTTATCATCTGTTTTAACCCCATTTTCTTAATTGTATTCAGTCATATTCCACCTTCATCAGGCAAAGTCCATGTGGAGGCGCCGTAGGCCCCGCCAGCTGCCTGTCCATCCCGGCTATGATCTCAGGAATATGCTCCGCACTCATATTCCAATATCCAACCTCTACCAGTGTTCCGGTCAGTATCCTCACCATGTTCTGCAAAAAGCCATTTCCATGGAATCTCATGCGGACGTAGTCTCCCTCCTTGACTATATCCACATCGTATATGGTTCTGACCGTGGATTTCTTCATCTTATTGTTGCCACAAAAAGATCTGAAATCATGCTTTCCGACAAGATACGATGCAGCCTTTTTCATCACATCCACATCAAGTATACTGCCCTGTGGCACACACCACACATAATTTCTATCAAATACAGGTTTCTCAGCACCTACATACAGCGTGTATTCGTAGACTTTACCGGTTGCATTCAGCCTTGCATGAAACCTGTCCCCGGCCACAGCAACATCAAGCGCGCAGATATCCGCAGGCAGATATCTGTTCAGATAATCTTTTATCTCTTCCGGAGTCTTATCTGTTTCTAGCCTTCCGTTCGCCACCATGGCTCTGGCATGTACTCCCGCATCAGTCCTGCCTGCACCATGGATATCGACCTTTGCATCGACCATCCTGGTTAGGACCGCCTCTATTCGCCCCTCCACTGTATCCGCATTTGTCTTGCTCTCCCAGCCGTGATAACGTGTACCATCATAGCTGAAAGTAAATCTGTAATTTACCATATGTCCTCTCCAGGGACGCTTCTTTTGTCACAAGGAGTGTCCCTCTGTCATATAAATCCAATCCAGGGGACACTCCTTGTGACAAAAGAAGCGTCCCCACTACAGCACCTGCTCGCCTGTGTCTGTCTCAAATTCCTTTACCTGTTCAAGCCAATATTGCTTATCTTTTTCTGTTATCGGTCTTATGACTTTACATGGATTTCCAGCAGCTATCACACCATCCGGAATATCCTTCGTGACAACCGACCCTGAGCCTATGACAACATTTGAACCTATGGTCACACCCGGATTGATGACCGTATTGCCGCCGATCCATACATTATCGCCTATTGTGACCGGCTTGCCAAGCTCCACACCGGCATTTCTGATCATCGCATCTATCGGATGACTTGCGCAGTATATATTGACCCTTGGTCCCAGAAATGCATGATCTCCAATGATGACGTCACACTGATCCAGAACTATCAGCCCTGTATTTGCATAGAAATAGTCTCCCACATGTATATTTGTTCCATAGTCGCAGTAAAATGGCGGCTCTATGTAACACTCCTTTCCCATGTGTGCGAATAATTTTCCAAGATACTCGCCGGTTCTTGTCATTGTCTCAGACCTCGGAGCACCATTGAACTTATCAACCAGATCCTTCGCCTTCCCCTCCGGATCCCAGTCCACACATTTATATAACTTGCCAGCTTTCATTCTGCCAAACATTTTCTCTACTCTATCCATAGAATTTTCTCCTCGTATTATAATATTTACTCATCATGTTTATATCTGACTAAAAGATACCATTCTTTATGGCTGCAATCAACCGCAAATATAATTACTCGTAAATCGAATCCAATATAAGCAATAAACTGCTATCGTTAACAGAAAAACTGCTCTCCAGATATTATAATAAGCCGCGTGCCTGTATTCTGAATCGATAGCGTAATCGACTGAACTTCAGCGCTTATTGCCGGAGCGGCGCGCACAAACGCCCTTATCGTGCGCAGAGCGCAGTGCAAATATAAGCAAGCTGAAGTGACGGAAGATTAGTGTGATTCATAACCAGCCATTTTCAGGCGATATAAAAAGGCCATGATATATGTGTGCAATCGATAATGCAGACTGCCTCTCTTTACTGCTTCCTGCCGAGGTGGCGACCGCAGCGCCCTTATTGCGGTCAGAGCCGAGTGCATATGGAAACAAAGTAAAATGAGGCTAGGCAAATGTGATTGCACGCATATATCATGGCCTTATACGCTTGAAAATGGCGTCCGTCCTCAATACACATAAAGGTACATCCCAAACCAATGCAGCGCAGCCCCCAGCATCACAAAGATATGCCAGATAAAGTGCGCCCCCTTGGTGTCCTTCACAAACGGAATCATGCCAAGCGTATAGACAATGCCACCACCCACGATCCATCCCAAAAGCGGCTTGTCATTTCTGAACCAGCCCGGAATGAACATGATGGCGCTCCATCCGATGACGAAGTACAACGTATAGTGTATCGGTCTGAACCTGCCCGGTCCGAACACACATATGATGGTGATCCCCGCTATTATGAGCGCCCACTGCACACAGAACAACACTATTCCAAGCACATTTCCCCAGTACACAAGGTACAGCGGAGCAAATGTTCCGCCTATCAGCAGATATATCGAGGAATAGTCAAATCTTCTCCAGAGCCGCTTGACTGCCAGACCGGATTTGTATGAGTGATACAGACAGCTCATGAGAAACATCAATATCAGTGATATTCCATAAAAACACGATGCCATCACTTTGAGTCCTGTGTCTGACTTCAGGAGAAGAAGGACAAAGCCGGCTATGGCAAGCCCTGCTCCTATTCCGTGGGTAACAGCATTTCCCACCTCCTCGAGAACGGTGAGCCTTGGCGGCTCATTCAGTTCCCTGTAGTGCTGCTTTTTTGCTCTTTTTGAATCTTTCTTCTCTTCTTTGCTTTTCTCTTTGTCCAGCTCAGCTTTCTGCTGACTGCTCATGTCTGTTTCTAAGTTATTTACTTCTGCCATATTTAATCCTAAAACTTCTTTCTATCTATAACTCTATCTATAATTTATACTGCTATCTATAATCTACACTGTCTTACAACCGCAGTCTCCAGCTTCCATGCAGAGCACAGCCCTGGATTCATCATCGCAGACAACTAGAGCGCCTCAAGCACCTGCACCCCACGTCTCTTCAGCCATATTCTAAACAAAACTGCAACGGCTGCCGTCAATGCAGTGCTTATTGCTAGATACATTGTCGCTCCGGTAAAACTTCCGAATAACAAATATCCCACCACAAGTACAATAATATATACAAAATTCGATAAAATAGCAACAAGTACACCCATGCTCTGCTTCACGACCGATGCTTCCGACGTCCAGTCAAGCTTTGGCATCTTGAGATTGACTGCAAGCCCTATGTATGCAGTCAGGCACACATAAAGACATGGTATCAGTAACATCATCACGCCATCTACAAGTGATGGTGTCACAAAAACAAGCATCACTATATCAAGGATCAGCGCCGGAATCAGGGTAAGTATCACATGCATCCTCAGTTTTGCCCTAAGTATCTGCCACGATGTGACTGGAAGCGAACGCACGATCCAAAGATTCTTTCCCTCCAGAGATATCGATGGTGCAGTCAGATCATTCATCGACGCGGCGGCACATACGGCTATACACGCCCCAATTATAAGTACACCATCCGGTAGTCCGGGAGTTTTCGTAATCATATCTACTACATACTGTCCTTTAACAAGACAAACCACTGCCATAGCGATCATTATCAATGTCCCCAGGGAACAGTTGAGCATATATACGGCAGATGCTGCCAGTCTTTTGAACTCTTTCTGAAGAAGTGCTGCATCCTGGCTCTGCGCCTTTGCAGCTTTTATTATATTCTTCCTTTTTGTATGTCCGGCTTTTGTCGTCACGATTCCGATGAATGTTCTCTCAAGTACCAGCCACACTGCAAGAGAGATGATCAATGTGCCTGTTGCCACAAACGCCAGCTGCAATCCATCTCCTGTAGCCGCACGACCAATTGAATAGAGCGGATATGCAGCACCTTTTATCTTTGCACTGTATTCTCCGCTGTTTGCCAGGATCTTTGAGAGCAGCTTATTTGCATTCATGTATACAGCATAATATGCGGCTATAAATGCCAGTGACAATACAACTGTCACAAAGCTCTTATTTCTGGTCTTATTGCCTATCTTCCCCACTACCCAGCCAAGTATACATGAGAGCACCAGTATGACAAATGTCAGAAGAACCAGTACTATAATAGATGACACGACCGGCCACACACCGGGATGGGCTACTATTCCATATACTATGATACCGGGAACCATGGCGGTCACGGCGAACATCGCACCCATGATGTACACTCCTGACAGTCTTGCAAATAATATAGCCCTGACCGGGATGGGCAGTGACAGCATCAGGTCATTGTCTTTTGCCTGATACAAGCTCGCATATGTATTGAACACACTTCCTAATATACCGATGGTCAACGCCATCATAGACATCATCGCCATGTACATCCAATCAAGCCCCGCAGAACAAAGCGGCTCACACACCGAATATGCCTCCATTCCGAACATGGCTCCCATACAGCCCTGCAGCACTGCCACATAACTGATGATACCCAGAACTACAGCACCTTTGGATCTGGACTTTCCAGTCTTCCGGTCAACGAAAAATCCACTGAACAGCATCTTAAGCTGTTTCTTCATCAATATCCTTATCATGACTCACCCTCCAGATCAAGGAACACGGATTCAAGTGACTCGTCTCCCTTCACCTGCTCCATTATGCCCGCCTTCACCAGTCGTCCGCCTTTTATGATCGCCACTTTATCGCACAGCTTTTCTGCGACTTCCAATACATGTGTGGAGAAGAATATCGCCCCTCCGTCATCGCACATTTTTCTCATCATCTGCTTGAGTATATGGGAAGCCTTTGGATCGAGTCCGACAAACGGTTCATCCATGATGACAAGTTTCGGCTCATGTATCCATGCTGATATGATTGCCAGTTTCTGCTTCATACCATGGGAATACTCGGATATCAGCTGTCCTAGGTTGTCTTTTATCTCAAATGCGTCAGCATATTTGTCTATGAGCTCGTCCCTGACTTCCTCCGGCACGTCAAATATATCTGCTATAAAATTCAAATATCCGATTCCGGTCATAAAATCATACATATCTGGATTGTCAGGAATATATGCCATCTGTTTCTTGCATTCCAGCGGTTTTTCCTTTATGGACACACCATCTATAAGGATATCTCCCTCCTCAAAATTCAGGATCCCTGTACACGCTTTTATAGTGGTTGTCTTACCTGCCCCGTTGTGTCCGATGAAACCATATATCTCCCCCGGCATTATATGTAGGCTTAGATTGTCCACCGCCAACTTATCTCCATATCTCTTTGTGAGATTTTTTATTTGCAGCATATTATTTTCTCCTTTTTCAAAACAGGGGACGGAGGTACCTGACCTCTCCGTCCCCATAGATTATCGCGCTCTATGCTTATTTCGCTTCATCCTGCCCCTGAACTCATCAAGTGCCGCGCGACCAGGTCCCGTCATAGGTTTGATCCACCTTCCTTTTAACAAGTACGGTGTCAGTATGACAAATCTCAGAAGTTCATCCGTGTAAACAAATGAGAACACTGCGAGGAATGGCAGCTTGAGCACCATTCCTGCTACCCATGTAGCCGGGACCGAAAACAACATCAGTCCACTGATCTCCATAACTGTTCCAACGATGGCCTCACCGCCTGCACGGAAGCACTCGTTCTGTATATAGCAGCATGTTCTGACTGCTCCGAAGAACAGATATATTATAAGCATATACTTTGTGTACATCATCGCCTCAGCCCCGAGTCCAAACAATCCAAACAGCGGATTGTGCAGCAGCATCGTGATGAGCACAATTGTGAATGTGATGGCAGGACATACCAGTGCAGCTCTCTTGGCATAGGAAAGTCCCCTGTCCAGATTACCCGCGCCAACTTCATTTCCCACGGCAACGCTGGACGCATTTGCCAGACCACCAAAGAATGCATATACAAACCCTTCACATACACGGAATGCAGCCATGGCGGCTATGGCGGAATCACTCTGATGTCCCATGACAACGTTGATTATCATCTGGCCCACGCCATAGAGGATCTCGTTGCATACGATCGGGAATGCCTTGGACGCATAGGACTTCACAAATCCCATATCAATATCAAATGCCTTTCGCGCACTGAACTTTATCTCATGCCTGCTCTTTGCAAGATACAGAATGAGCAGCGCTATGTTCACGATACCAGACACCAGTGTACCTATAGCCGCACCAGCAACTCCCATCTTGGGAGCACCAAATTTACCATAGATCAACACAAAATTTATACAAAAGTTGAGTAAAAGTGAGATGACCGAGCATACCAGTGGCACCTTCACCCTCTCCGTTGACTTAAGGAGTGCTGTAATTATTGCGGCAAATACCTGAAGCGGATAAGACCATCCAACTATTCTCATATATGGCTTCGCAAGTGCTATGATCTCTACTTTATCTGTATATATTCCAAGTATCCACCCCGGTGCAACCACAGTCACCACCGCAAATGCTATTCCAAATATTCCCGCACATATGATCGCCAGACCAAATGCCTTGTTCATTCCCTCTGGATCCTTGGCACCCCAGTATTGAGACATGAACAGAAGGGAGCAGCTGACAAATCCCCAATATGTTGAAAACAAAAGTGATCCTATCTGTGCACACACGCCAACCGCCGCAACGGCGATCTCGCCCTCACTTCCTATCATGATGGTATCAACCATACTAGCGGTGGTCGCCAGCAGATTCTGCATCGCAATAGGCACAGCAAGCACAGCCAGCATTCTGGCAAATTCTTTCCATGTCACCTTTTTATTATTTTTTACAAAGCCCGTAGCAGCACTTCCCATTTTTGTTACCTTTTCCTGTTATTATCTCTTTCATCATTTAATTTGATGCGTCCGATTATTGTACTCCCGAATAATTGTATTTGCAATGGCTTTATACCTGTAGTATGAAGTATTTTCTTATTAATTTTAACAGGCGCACCACTTTTATTCCATCTGTGATGCGCCAAGCCTTGTTATTTTCAAGTATTATATTTTTGTGTGCCATTGTTACATACTGTTGTTGGTTGACAAATCTTCAAGCTCACGCTCTACTCTCTCAAGCTCGCCGTCACTCCAGTTCTCCCCCAGTGCAAATACTGCCCTGCACACACTGAAGTTCACCTCGCCATCTGCGTTGATCTCCCCGGAGATCACTCTGTGGGATATCTTCTGAAGTGTGGAAAGTATGTCTATCCGCACGTCCGATATGACAGAAGGCTCTGCCACATTGCCATCTCTATTGCCTTCCTCGTGCTCTGTCCGTTCTTCTCTGTACACGCTCTCCCAGTCATAATCTGCAGTCCTGCCACATGGTGCACCGCATACACTGCAGTCAGGGACAATTGTATGCTTATCAGCATGCACCCTTGCAATCATCGCCTTCATGTCTGCATCAGAGATGCCAAGAGCAATATCAGACATGTGCAAACCTTCTATTATTATGTTATTTGTATCATCAGTCACATGCATCATCCCATCAGTGGCTCTCACCAGCCCTATCAGAGCACCGACCAGACGACTGCCTGTCTCAGTTGTAATTCTTATTTTATCTTCCATTGTCTTTACCTTTCATGGTGCTGTGAAGAGAATGTCAGTCAAGAATTCTTCCATCTATTGATATTGTTGCAACCTGCCATGGGATAAACTTGCCGCTGTCCTGAAGTGCCTTCTTCGCAGCCATCTCCAGTCCTCCACAACAAGGAACCTCCATACGGACTATTGTAACACTTTGTATGTCATTTCGCCTGATAATCTCTGTAAGTTTCTCTGAATAATCGACACTGTCAAGTTTCGGACAGCCGATCAGAGTCACATGTCCCTTTATGAATTTCTCGTGGAACGATGCATAGGCATAGGCTGTACAGTCCGCCGCTATAAGCAACTTTGCACCATCAAAGTATGGCGCATTTACCGGGGCAAGTTTGATCTGCACCGGCCACTGTGTGAGCTGGCTCGGGCGCTCATAATTATATATGTCACCCGCCTGCTGATTGACTGTTTTATCAGTTGTATTCTGTACGCATTCTACTGCTGCCTGTTCATATGAGCTTGCCTGTACTGCTTCACCTGAAGCTGCTGCCGGTCTCCTGAATATGCTTCTCGCCATGGAACCAGGGCAACCGGAGTGTGCCGGACTTTTTTCATGCATCACTCCTGAGCCAACCATATTTCTGGATTTTTCTGCATCGAGTCTTGCCTGTTTGTTTGCCATGACTGCCGCCTCATCATACGCAGCCGCCTCTCTCTCCACAAATGTTATGGCTCCTGTAGGACACGACGGCAGGCAGTCGCCAAGTCCATCACAATAATCGTCTCTGAGCAGCTTTGCTTTGCCGTTTACCATGCCTATAGCACCCTCATGGCACGCATTTGCACAGGCTCCACATCCATTACACTTGTCCTCGTCTATCTGTATAACTCTTCTTATCATATATATTTCCTCCAATCTTTTTCCTGCTTTTAACGTCATTATATTCAGTCAGAGCATTTGTGTATGTTGAATTTTCAACATAAAAATGTTATACTTTCTAGGGACAATCCTTGTGACAAAAGTAGCGTCCCCACTAAGAGGTAATATGAACAAATACATGAACACATTATTGAAATCCAGTCTTTTTTCTGGTATTATCGCCGACGACGTTGACTCCATACTGGACTGTCTGGGTGCAATCATCAAAAAATACCAAAAAAATGAGTGTATTCTCATGGCTGGCAACACAACAGAATATATAGGATTGCTGCTTACAGGCAAAGCGATAGTCATCCAGGAGGATTACTGGGGGGGTCAAAGCGTCATGTCTGCCATCCTGCCCGGACACACGTTTGCGGAATCATATGCCTGTACCCCTGGCTCCGTACTCGACGTCAGCGTATATGCTGAAGCTGCAAGTTCTGTATTGTTTCTGAATGTTCAAAAAATGCTCACCACCTGCCCGGTAACATGTGGCAGACATAATCAGATGATAAGAAATCTCCTGCGTGATCTCGCCGGCAAGAACCTGAGGCTCGGCGAAAAATCAAAGCACATGAGTCAGAAAACAACCAGGGATAAGTTGCTCTCCTACCTGTCATCGGAGATGCACAGACATGGCAGCAACGAATTTGACATACCATTTTCCAGACAGCAGCTCGCTGACTTTCTGTCCGTGGATCGCAGTGGACTGTCTACTGAACTTGGCAGGATGAAGACTGATGGGCTGATCGACTTCCACAAATCTCATTTTGTTCTCAAGTCTCCTGCCCAGGGGTGGACTGATGTGTGATGTTGATGTATCATGTAATTAACTGTTCAGGGAAATTCATTACAGATGGGGGATTTTCCCTGATTCAGGATTTATCAATATAATATGATCAGGAGGGATTTCAATGAAACCAATGAAAACTATCAAAGACGGATGGAACAAATTCACTGTTGTCGTAAAGGATAAAGACTACTCAACAAGAGAGGCCGTGCTTTTCGCTATCTGCACATTCCTCACAGGGCTTGTGCTCGGAATGCTCTGCTCTCCTAGAAAGAGCCAGACATTTGGCTCATACAACGGCAACTGCAGCGATGGCGGCTGTAACTGCGACTGCGATTATGATGAGGACGATTTTGAGTAGGCTGCGAACTGATAACTAATATCCCAAAGCAAAAGACAGGTGTCGATTATCTGACACCTGTCTTCTGTGTTTCACAGGATACATTTCACTTATATCTTCCAGCTAACTGCCAGTTCTCTCGAATCCACAAATCTTCTGTAGATTCCGTCCTGCTTCATGAGTTCTTCGTGGGTTCCCTTCTGGGCTATTCTTCCCTGATCCACCACTACTATCTGATCCGCATGTCTTACGGTCTTGAGTCTGTGGGCGATCATGATGATCGTCTTCTCCTTTGTCAAAGCGTCCACTGCAAGAGTAAGCTCATTCTCGTTCTCAGGATCGACATTTGCAGTCGCCTCGTCAAGGATGATGATAGGTGAATCCTTCATGATGGCGCGGGCTATGGATATTCTCTGTTTCTCACCGCCTGAGAGGGTTGCACCGCCCTCACCGATCACAGTGTTGTAACCGTCAGGAAGCTTGCTGATGAAGTCATGGCAGCACGCCTTCTTTGCAGCCTCCACAACCTCTTCATGGGTTGCCTCCGGCCTTCCGAACTTGATGTTGTTCTCTATGGTATCAGCAAAGAGATATACATTCTGGAATACAAATGAGAAGTTGTTCATGAGACTGTTCATGCTGTAATCCTTAACATTTGTTCCGCCCAGGGTTATCTCACCCGAATCCACATCCCAGAATCTGGCGATCAGATTGCACAGGGTTGTCTTTCCACCGCCAGATGGTCCGACGATCGCCGTCGTTGTCTTCTCCGGTATGGTGAGTGAGATTCCGTCTATTATCTTTCTCTTGTCGTAAGAGAACTCTATATTCTTAACCTCTATATCGTGATTTTCTGGATTGAGTTCCTTTCCATCTATATCCATTGTGTCAAGTCCGAGCACTACATTTGCCTTGTCTACGCACACACTGACCACATGTATCAGTGATGAAAATGTTCCCATGGTCTCAAGGCCCCCGTAGAGCATGAATGCCGCGATCGACATACCCACAGCATACAGAACGCTCATGCTGCCATTTATATAGAAATAAGCCGAAAGACCTATTATTGCAGCTCCGGTGAGTTTTGTCACAACGCTCTGAAGGAAATGATATGGAACATAGGCAAGCTCCATTTTTACATTTGCCCTGACGCAGGCTTCATTTGCCGCATTGAGTCTCTTCGTCTGCTTGCCGATGAGGTTGTAGGACTTGACCTCCGATATGCCCTGTATGTACTCCATGATCTGGTTTATGAGCTCAGTGTCACAGTCAATCTTCGCCGAAGATGCCTGCTTGCCGGCATTCTGCATCACCGTGTTTATCACAAGGAATATGGCAACTCCTGCAAATGATACCAGCGCGATCCTCCAGTCGCAGAGCAGGATCATGAGTATGATCATGGATGTCTCGAGAAGTCCCTGGGTCGTGAGCATGACTACTCTCGTAGCCACATCTCCCAGATTCTCCATGGTATTTGTCGTTACTGATGCGATCTCACCTATGCTGTTGGAATTGAAATATCCCATAGGCACATATCTGAGGTGCTCCGCCATCTCTATACGCTTGAATGCCGCTGTGGTGTAGCCGCCCTCTGTCTGCAGCACGGTCGACGACATCTTGCACAGTATTCCAACTACGATCGATACCGCCATGATGGCTATTGAACCAAGTATATATTTTCCAAGGTCTTTTCCTTCTATAACGCCCATGAGGACACACATTATAGCCGGGATCTTCAGCGCCGATGCCAGTGCATCTATCAGGCTTATCACTATTGAACGCTTGAACTTGCGGCCATTTTCCTTACCTGAGAACAGGAAGAACTTTTTTAATACTCCAAACATATTACTCGCCCTCCTTTTCATCGCCTGCCGTATCCTTGACTGAGATGTGCGCCTGCCACATATCCCTGTAAAGTGTGCATTTGCTAAGAAGCTCCTCATGTGTTCCGTGAGCCTCCACATTTCCTGCATTTACCACAAATATCTGATCCGCATCCTTGATGGTGGAAAGTCTGTGGGCTATGACTATCAGCGTCTTACCCGCCACAAGCTTGGCGATAGAGCTCTGAAGTATGGCCTCATTCTCCGGATCGGTGTAGGCTGTTGCCTCATCCAGTATAACTATCGGCGCGTCCTTCAGCATCGCCCTGGCGATGGATATCCTCTGTCTCTCACCGCCCGACAAATGTCCACCTGCACCGCCGACCACGGTGTCAAATCCGTTCTCAAGGTTCATGATGAAGTCGTAGCAACCACTCTTTCTGGCTACCTCCTCGACCTCGGCGTCCGTGGCATCCGGTCTTCCCTGTCTTATGTTGTCCCTGACTGTCTCGTTGAACAAGTAATTATCCTGTGACACATACGCAAGCCTGTCGTTGAAATCCGTCAGCGCGATATCCTTTATGTCCACGCCTCCGATCTCTATGCTTCCGCTGTTCACATCCCACAGTGAAGCTATCAGCTTGGCTATTGTAGACTTTCCGCTTCCCGACGGACCGACTATCGCATTTACCGTTCCCGCCTTTATATCCATGCTCACGCCGTGGAGTATCTCCTTGTCGTGATAGCCAAATGTAATATCTGTAACCTTTATTCCATTGTCCTTCGGCTGTGCCTTTGTGTGCTCAGGTCTTACGAGTTCAGGCTGCTCCAGGATTCCTGTAACCTCTCCGATGACTGTCGACAGCTTGCCCAGATCATCGGTGTATGAACCGATTGTGAGCAGCGGACCGACTATTCCAAGTGAGAGGATGATACACACAACGAAATCCGCTGTGGTGAGCGAACCATTTGACACATAGTGCGCACCTATCGGAAGGACCGTTGCAAGTGTGTACGGTGTGATGACGAACATGGCTGCTTGGAAGAATGAGCACTTCTTCATCCAGTTGATATACGAGTCTGCGTTCTCCTTTGCCGCCTTTGTGAACTTGGCATATGAGCTCTCTGTCTTGCCAAATGCCTTGATGACCTCAATTCCATCTATGTACTCCACTGCTGCGTCGTTCAGCGCCTTGGTCTTCTCAACTGTCCTGTTGTAGTTCTCCTGGAAATCGATCATCATGCCCATGTACGTTGCAAATCCAACGACTATCGGGATAAATGAGAACAACGCCAGTCTCCAGTCAACCATGAAAAAATACACGATGACAATGATAGGCGCCAGCAGGTTGGATGTAAACTCAGGCACAACATGTGCCAGAGTCGTCTCTATGCTGTCTATTCTCTCCACCATGATGTTCTTGAATGATCCCGATGGAGTGTCCTTCACATATCCAAGCGGCACCCTTGCAAGCTTGTCACAGCATGACTTTCTGATATTTGCAAGCACGGTAAATGTCGCCTTGTGGGAACATGCCGTTGATACGCTGTGGCAAAGCTCTGCAAGTATAAATGATCCCGCTATGATAAGAGCCTTCACCATATATTCCCTGAGATCCTTATCCCCGTCAAGGAACATCCTGACCACGTCCGCAATGATGAAATACGGAACTATCTTGAATACTACATTGATAACCGCCAAAATGACGCTCCACACATAGGATGACTTCTTCTGCCCCGCCCATGTGAGGACCCAGCTCACCGCTGATTTCTTTTTTTCTTCCACTTTTTCTCCTCCTTATATCTTGAGCAAAAACTTGTTCGTTTTCACTTATTTGTATTAGTTTCGCCTAACCTCATAGTTTAAATTATGCGGTTCGGTATTTTACCTTGCCGCATACCTACTGACTACTCCGGAAACTGCACCTTCCATAGTCTCTCCCAGCCTCCGGTGTAGAACTTCTTGAGCTTGCCGACATTCTCTATCGCAGTCTCACGATCCATGTCGTGTTCTATGATCTGGAATATCGCCGAAAAAAAGCCACTATATATCATATGACAAAGGCTGTCGCTTATGTCCGGCACATTTATACCGGCTCTGTGCATCTCATCCACATACTGCTTTGAAGATCTCATCTCACGGCCTACCAGATTATGTATCATATCTCCATACTTCTCATTGTCACTGCACCGCAGTAAAAGTTTGAAATTATCATAATGATCATACACATAATTAACCATCTGATCCATTCCGTTTCCGGATGCGCTTGCCATATTCTCTGTCTGCTTCTCCGGAGGCAGACTTTGGAACTCCTCAAGCACGCTGTCATATATCCCATACAGCTCATCCACATACGGATCTATCAGTGCATCAAAAAGTGCCTCCTTTGTAGGATAATATTTATAGAATGCACCTGTTGTAAGTCCGGCATCTTTCACAATGCTTCTGAGCGATGCCCCTGCAAATCCATACTCAAGGAAATGATTCAGTGCTGTTTTCAAAATATTTTGTCTTGTGTTCTCTGCTTTTTCTGTCATAAAGACTCCTCTCCCGTTTAATATGCCTCGCTTCTGACCGAAACAGATTCCAAATGCAAGTGCCATACCAACCATCAGACACGCGCAAATATAACAGTGTTATATTGCACTGTTATATTTTATATATAATCCCCCTGTTGTCAAGTGCTGTTTTGATATTTTTTCAGCCATATCAAATTTTTGATAAAATATGCGCTTTACCCTTATAAAAACAACCACCTGATATACAATACGATATCAAGTGATTGTCTAATTAGTTTTTCTCTCTTCTTCTCTGCTCTCTTGTCTTATTCTTTTCTCTATCTCCACACTCTTCATATACTCAAGACCTACCTCTCCATCTTTCTTAACTGCGGTCACTATCCGATGAAGCTCTCTCGTAATTTGTTCTGAGTGTATCAGAATCCCAAGCAAAGTCCAACTACGGATTGCAGTTCTTACAAGGTTCATATCCCTCAGATATAAGCTCGTCCCTTGTGGTCGTTCTCTCAGATTTATTCGCTTCCTTCATCTGTTTCACACTCCTGCATGATGGCTTATGAAACTTACCGGTGTTGGTGTTGACTATGTATGTATCCTCATCCGCAGACTCCTTCTGGATCTCCGATGTATCACTGCCAATATCTGACTCCGTATCCTGAGTTTCTCCGATCATTCCAGCTTCTGCTGTCTGGTCATCATCTCCTTTTTCCTCTGATACTTTAGTGCTGGCATTCTCTCCCGGCACCACATAATCCGGATCCGCTTCGCTGTCCCCTGTAGCATAGTCGATTATCACGCCTGGCTGTACATTGTACACATACACATTGAAACTTACTCCTGCGCCTTTATCCTCCACGGACTCCGCCTCCATCTGCACTCCGGACGCAACCAGATTGTCTCCATCGTATACAGGTGTAACCCTGTAAAGCACATGATTTCCAGTACTTTCCACATAATCAGCTACCTCATTTTCAAATGGCAGCATGCCAGTGACATTCAGATATCTGGTTCCAGTTATCAGATTCTTTTCATTTGCATTCTCCCCGGCAAGCTGATATCCGATCAGATGGCAGCGATTATACAGATAATTGCCGTCTATACGATCATTGTATTTAACTGTATGCCACCCTGAAGGCTTTATCATACCTATCTCGCCGCGCTCCTCCGTTGGCATAATCTCCTTACAGATATTGGCATAGGCAACTCCACATCTTCCAAGAAAGTCCAGGTCGCTGTAATTCTCAAATGCCTCCGTCACCATCTCATCCTCACTGAAATAAGGCACATTGCCATTTATCTCACAATATGCCTCTCCCGAATATATGGGAATATCAGCAATCTCCATGCTCGAAGCCTGCTGATCTGCAATATTCTCAGATGCTGCCGCACTGCTTTCAGGTGACGTGTTGCCGGTGTTATCTTTTTTCTCCGCAGCTGTGGTATTCTCTGATTCTGAGGTATCTTCTACAGTCTCCTTCTCATATCCCTTTACCGCGGACCTGCTGCCATCCGCAATTTCTGACATACTGCACCCGGACATCAGCAATGCAAATATTGCTACATACAGTACACTGTAAAATTTTCTTTTCACGTCACATTCTCCTCTCTGAAAATGTTATCCCTGCCTATATACATCCTATTAAAATTTAGCTATCTTTTTCCAAAATGTATAATAACATTCTACATTTTGTCATCCGTTTTGTGAATACATCCCCGCATAAAACCTCAATTCAAAACAAAGAGTTTTCACTAGCTGCTTTAACAAATCATTGCAACAAAAAAGAGGATATATACCACATGTGATACATATCCTCCTTACAATTTATGCTCCCTTGTGTAAGCTTTTCCCTACA